>Ga0193718_1000053_pt1 | contig 23103 bp, 15 predicted proteins | sample U2a1metaG_FD_144918 | JGI IMG/M metagenome (GOLD analysis project Ga0193718, IMG submission 144918) | Soil microbial communities from a riparian zone of the East river system, Colorado, United States - U2a1 | ecosystem: Environmental > Terrestrial > Soil > Riparian zone | place: USA: East River... | reverse complement strand
TCCTTCCGAAGGGGCCACCGATGGCCGGCGGCTTTATCACGAGGCATGGCTGATGCAGGCTGTGGACCAACTTCACTCCAAAAATTATAAAGGCGCTTTGATCTCAATCAACACGGCGCGGCGTTGGCCTGAATCCATGGGCTCGGGAAAACCTTATGATGAAGACATCGATGAGAGACTGGAAAATTATCTCGATGGAATTTGCTATGAGAAAACGAAAAATCCGGACCAGGCGAAGAAGAAATGGAACGAAATCATCTCTTTCAGGAAGGACGGGAATAATGTCAACACCCTGATCACGGCGTTGGCACTCAGGCAAACCAACCGGAATGAAGAAGGAGAAAAGTTACTTTCGGAATGGGTACAAAAGGAACCGGGCACCAAGTTGGCGCGCCGGTGCACCGAAGTCTACCACGGCACCAGGCCGGACGGCGATGTGGAAGGCGATACCAACTATCGCGTCATTCGGAAATTCCTCTTTCCCCAATGATTTAATTTATGTATTTCTTTGTGCCCGTCGTGGTTCTTCGTGTTCTTTGTGACCCTGTATTAGCAATCGCAAGAGTTCGCAATCGCAAGGTCACAAAGAACACAACGAAGTTGCATTGCAAAGTTATTTGAACCGTGAAATTCTAAAATCGTATGAAAAAACTAATTCCTTGTTTATTCCTATTTTTCCTGCTTCATGAAGTCCATGCCGTCGGTGACCGCACCGATTTTGAGAAACATTTCAAGCTCGTTCCTCAACCCCAAAAAATTGAGGTCTTTACCGGGAAAGGGATCCCCTACAATTTTCTCCAGGCGATTTTTTTGGATGGAGCCTTCCCCAGACCCGTCCTGTACGGAGCGTTAAAATCATTGCCGCTCGCAGACAAAGCTGGCCCGGGAGTTTTGGTACTGACGCTGGCGGAAAGCAGTGGTCTCCCCGATTCACAGGAAAGCTATAGCCTCGAGATCAGGGAGGATGGGGTAATCATTCATGCCAAAGGCCAGGCCGGGTTATTTTATGGCTGTCAGACGCTCCTGCAATTATTGGAGGATTCACGTGATCAGCAAATAACCATTCCCCTATGCCGGATCACAGACTACCCCGACATCCCTTACCGTGCGATTCATTTGGATCTGAAACATCATCTTGATGCCGGGCACTATTATTATGACATGATTGATCGGTTGGCCGGATTGAAAATAAATGCCATCATCGTGGAGTTTGAAGATAAGCTCCGATACCGGAAAGCTCCGCTCGTCGCGGCCAGCCATGCGATCACCGTGGAAGAATTTGCTGCCATCAGCCGGTATGCCAAAGACCGAAATGTTGAGATCAGCCCCCTTGTGCAGGGATTGGGCCATGCCTCTTTTATTCTAAAGCATCCCGAGTATAAAAAGTTAAGAGATAACCCGGCTTCGGACTGGTCATTTGATCCCCTGCTCCCCGAAACGTACGATCTGCAGTTCTCGCTGTATGAAGATGCCATCGCCGCTACACCCTATGGAAAATATTTGCATGTGGGAGGAGACGAAGTGGGCGATTTAGGTCAGTCGGTTCTATCAAAGAAATCGGGCTTGAAACCGATGCAGTTGCAGATGCAGTGGCTGAAGAAAGTTTGTGAATTTGCCCGGAGCCACGACCGCATTCCTATTTTTTGGGATGATATGGTCTTTAAGTTAGCAGGGCTTTATGAAACAACGTATGATTCGGGTATTCCATTGGCGAAAGTTGAGGAGTTATGGAAAGAAAAAAGTCACCTCCTGGACGAGAATAGTGCCCTCTTCCCAAAGGAATGTGTCTATATGCGGTGGAATTACGACACGCCTGACTTACCCGGCAATCATAAGGCGCTGGAATGGTATAAAACCCATCATCTGAAGGTAATGGCAGCCACTTCTGCACAGACGCAGTGGCCGATGCTTCCGCGCGATAAATCAAACTTTCAGCCAATAAAGGATTTTTGCAGGATAACGTCTGAAAATAAGCTCGATGGGATCTTGTGCACGGGATGGGATGATAGCTCACCTCATTTTGAAACCTATTGGCGTGGATTTTACAATTTTGCTTTTTTCAGCTGGCACCCTGAAGATGCCAGCGCCGATGACGTGCAGGCCAGGTTCCGCCAACGTTTTTATACCCCGGCCGTTAGTGATTCGTCCTTTGAATTTCAGAATTCGTTGGAAAAGGCTCTTGCGTTCTGGGAGACGGCCTTGATTGAAAAAGGGCATCGCACCAATTATCCCCGGCACATTGATCTGATCGGGTTGCCCGATCCGTCAAAACCGGGGCAATGGGCTAACCAGTACAGCAAGAGAATAGCCGGAGCCAAAGAGGCCGTATTGAATTATGAAGGTATAAAGAAGAAAATAGAGAAGTCGGAGAAATTGGCATTGCGCAATACGTATTCGTTAGCCCTGATGCGGGAGATCAATGAGTTGCAGATTTATCCTGCCAAGCTTTTGCTGCTTTTGGAAAAATATGACAAAACCCCTGAGTCAGGCAAGCCGGCCGTCCGACAGGAAATCAAAAAACAAGTTGATGATTTTAGTCGATTGCGACAACAGTATGAAACGGTTTTCACTCAAACGCGGATATTGACGAATCCGGATGATTACATGCTGGATGGAAATCAACACGCGCATTTGGCGAATGCCACGAATAGCAGCGATTGGATGTATGTTTTCGAACTCGCGATGAACAACAAGATTAATAATTGGGTATCAATTAGCGGTAATCGGTGATCGGTAATCGGTGATCGGTAATCGGTGATCGGTAATCGGTGATCGGTGGTTGAGTCTAATCGACAAGGTTCTTCACTACCGATTACTGATTACCGATTACCGGTCACCGATCACCCTCTCCCGGTCATACACTATCCTTCCAGCGATCATCGTCAACTCCACACGGATATTCTGGTCAAAAATTACGACATCGGCATCCATGCCCGCTGCCAGGGAACCCTTCTTGTTGGACACTTCCAGAATGCGTGCCGGAGTGCGGGTAATCATTCGGACTGCATCAACGAGGGGAACGTCTGCCATGGACACCATCGTTCTCACAAGCCGGTCGGCTGTGGCAACACTGCCGGCAAAGGAGGTCCGGTCCGGCATCTTAGCAACGCCGTCTTCGACAATAACTTTCAATCCGTTCTGAACATGCCCCAGCATACTTTCGCCCGGCGGCATTCCGGCGGCGCGCATCGCATCCGTGATTAACGCCGTTCTGTCGGCGCCTTTGATCTTATACACAAGTTTGAGCAGGGGCGCGGGAAGGTGAATGCCATCGGCAATAATTTCCACATCCATTTCATCAATGATAAAAGCGCTCTCGATTACTCCCGCATAACGGTACGCGTTTCGTCGCGTAACCCCCGACATGGCCGAATACAAATGAGTCGCCAGCGAGTATCCATTTTCAAATGCTTCCAATACTTCTTCGTAAATCGCATCGGTATGGGCGACGGCAGCGAGGACCCCCTTTGATCTCAAGTACCGTCCAAATTCTATCGCTCCCTTTAATTCCGGGGCAACGCTCCATCGCTTGATAAAGGGGGACCGGGACAATATCTCTTTGTATTCCGACGGATCAGGATCCCGTATGTAACGAGGGTCTTGCGCCCCGCGCTGGTTCATGGCAAAGTATGGACCTTCCATATGCATTCCGAGAAATTGGGCCCCCTGTGTATTTTTCCGGTTCGCTTCCTCATATGCAGATAAAGTTTGCAACAATTCCTCTTTGCTGCCGGATAAGGTAGTGGGCAACATCGCCGTCGTGCCGTATTGAGCATGCAGTTCCGCAATTTTCAGAAAGGCGGTTTCCGTGCCATCCATAAAATCATGACCTCCTCCTCCATGCACATGGATGTCAATAAAACCGGGAGCCACGTATTTTCCTTTTGCATCGATTTCGATGGCATCTCCGAAGTCGGCATTTCCCTCGCTTACAGCAGCAATGGTATTTCCAGTCACGAGAATACATCCATTGGGAATTATTCTGTAGGGTGTTATTATTTTGCCATTATAAATTTTTAATCGCTGCATAAATCCCGGGCTTTAAACCTTAAACCGAAAGAGTCCATCTTCTTATCCGATGGCCCTGAAATGCATAAAACATAAGATAAAGATAGCAGGGAAATAATACCCAGTATGCCTCCCGGACAGTCGAGGCATCGGCAACGTATCCATAGAAAAGGGGAACGATCGCATTGCCGCACAGGCCCATGATCATTACCGACGCGCCGAGTTTTGTAAATCTTCCCAACCCATCCAGCGCCAGGGGCCAGAGGCCGGCCCAAACCAATGAATTGGCTAAACCCAACAAGACGACAAACCAGATGGAAATATCCGCAGAATGGCCCAGAAAGGTAACTTGTCCTTTCGCGTAGATGATCAACAACGTCAGGCTGGCTCCCAATAGGGTACATACTCGCAACGCATTGACCTGACTGATCCATCGCGGGATACAAATAATCCCGAGTATATATCCGCATATAGTCGCAAACAGGGTGTAGGACGGAAATACTTTCGCTTCCAGCAAATTAATGTGCATGGAATTGGCATAGCCGATGATAGTATCAATGGCAATCACCTGAGTCCCTACATGAAGGAAGATACTGACTGCCCCCAGGATTAAATGCGGAAATTGAAATATGCTTTTTTTATCTGCGTTAGCGGTGGCCACTTCTGCGCTCTCCTGTTCGGTATTGATTTCAGGGAGTGGAGAATAACGAACCATCAGGCCCAATCCGAGTAACACAGTTCCTACACAGGAATAAGGAAAGATGACTCTTCTGATCAATTCATCCAGGGCTGTATTTTTCGCGGCTTCATTCATCGTGCCCAATTCTCTGAATAGATCCGTGTCGGTAGCCTTGAGTATCACTGCGGCGAACAAAAGCGGTGCAAGGATACCGGCCCCTTTATTACAAATGCCCATGACACTGATTCGCTGTGCTGCCCTTTCCTTTGGGCCAAGGACAGTTATGTAGGGGTTGGCTGCAGTTTGAAGTACGGCCAATCCGGCCCCGATCGTAAACAGACCCAATAAAAATACTTCATAGGTTCTTGTCAACGCCGCTGGGACAAAAATAAAAGCTCCGGTCGCCATCGCCCAAAATCCCACCATCATTCCCTTCTTGAATCCGAGTCTTTTTAATAGATAGGCCGATGGCAGAGACATGACAAAATAGGAAATATAGAACGCAAACGTAACGAGGTACGACTGGAAATTGCTAAGCTCACAGGCAATCTTGAAGTAAGGGATAAGAATGGCGTTCACCCAGGAGACAAATCCGAAAATAAAAAACAGAAGTCCGATGATGAGTATTGAAATAAACGATTTCCGATTGCTTAAAGAACTGACATCAATCGTCGCGACTGCAGTTTTACTCATATCTTTTACCACTTCGTTTTCAGAAACCGAACTTTGAACTTTAAACCAAAAACGTTAAACTATGAATTATTTTAGTAAATTATCAAACTATGACACCTTCCCCAACAAACCCAACAGGAGAACGGCTTCTTTCCCTTGACTTTTTGCGTGGATTGATCATGGTAACACTCATGACCGGGGAGACGGGGTTCTTCCAGAAATGGTATCACGCGGCCCCCGGTTCATTCACTCAGTTGCTTGCAAACCAGTTTGAACATTCCGTCTGGCGTGGCCTGCACTTTTGGGATGTCATACTTCCCGCCTTTATGTTGATCGCAGGAACGGCCATGGCCCTTTCTTATCACAAACAACAGCAACTGCTACATTATACATGGACACAATCCTTCTCAAAGGTACTAAAAAGAAGCTTTTGGCTGCTTTTCTGGGGTGTCTTAATTTATTCCGTCCGCGATCAGCACCTGAATTTTCAGCTTAGCAATGTGCTGACGCAACTGGCGTTCACCACCGTGATCGCTTTCCTTGTTATCCGGAAGCCAGTGTGGTGGCAGTTGACGGCGAGTTTCTTCTGCCTTCTCATCCCTGAATTGATGGCACGGTTCACCCACTTGCCTGATTTTGATCAGCCCTTTGTACAGAACCATAATTTTGGCGCTTTTATCAATCAAAGCTTGTTTATCAAACTGGATGATGCCCACAAGACAACCTTTATCAATTTTATTTCCAGCGGTGCCCATACCATCTGGGGACTTATGGCGGGACAATTGCTCTTGAGTAGCAAAAGTGCGAAAGTAAAATTTGCTTCTCTTGTTGGATTCGGTATCCTGATCCTGGTTGCCGGATTCGTGCTTGATGGGACCGGGGTTACGCCCATGCTCAAATGGATTTCAACCAGTTCATTTGTTCTGGCCACCGGCGGAATCACCCTTATTATTCTGGCGTTGTCCTATGAATGGATAGACGTACGCAAACATCAAAACAACCTGAAATTCTTTACCATTGTCGGGATGAATTCAATATTCATCTATCTCTTTTTTATTTTTATCGGCGATAAATGGCTCAACGGATACATGGATGTCCTGTGTGGTGGATTATTAAACCTGGCCGGTGTTCCTATCGAAGTCGGAACTACGATCAGTTGCCTCGTGGTTTTTGCGATAGAGTGGTACTTGTGTTATTTTCTGTACAGGAAGAAGTTGTTTTTCAAGCTTTGAGTCCTGTCGTAGGCATTTTACGTCCGCTTCTAATTTCGGGGCTGCTCCGCCGTTTTGCACGAACGATTGTCATGCTGTCCGTAATTTGTCCTGCTACCTCACCGGTCGGTCCATGCACTGTTCAGACGTTCTTCAGACGTTGTTCAGAGGCCCTTCAGAGGCCTTCAGAGGTTCTTCAGAGGTTGGTCAGAAGCTCTTCAGAAGTCTTCAGACGTTGCTCAGACGTTGACCATACCTTGAACAGACACGCTTCGCTCGCCGTTCGCTAATTCGACGTTCATCATTCACTTGTTTTACCGCCATCCCGGGCTTTTTTTTGGGATTCTCAATCGGGTGGTTTCTGAATCAAGTCGCCTGCCATTCATCGTGACAACTATGTATACCGAAAATAACTCTTTGATGAACAATTCACCAGGCCATGACCTATGCACTTTTTTGTAGCGCGTGCACTAACCCGAACGTCGTAAGTAGTCGGCCATTTTGAAAATTTTCGTTCCGTGAAATGCCTTCAATTCTAATAGGTCGTTGTCTCCGGTTAGTAAATAGTCGGCCTTGGAATCTTTTAATAAGGAAAGTATGAAGTTGTCAAAGGTTGGTGTCGATGACAATTCGGTCAACCTTTTTTACCATACCTTTTTCCGCGGACCAGTTCTACTTCTTTCGTGATTTCCCGCAACGATGGAGTGTCTTTATTCCTTCTCAGTCGATACAATAGATTCTGAAATGATTTCATCGGACTCTTATCCTGAATGTTGATAAGGTTTAAGTCGGCCAACTCCTTCAGGATCTTCTTTGCCTTTTTGTTAACAATCTCAATTCTAAGCGTTTCCATCATTCAAATATACGATTCTTAGTTCAAAATGTCTTATCCCGGATTTCCTGGGCATTCACTGCAACATTATTAGCCAATGTCAGCAAAAGGCAAACCTGAGACATTCGGATAAAATTGCTTTACCAAGATAAAAATAAACAAAAGAGGGCAAATGACTTATAGCTTCTTGGGTCGGCCCGTCAGTCAACTATTTCCAAGCAACCCAAGTCCGTGTCGTTGGTGAATTCAGCAATTTGATCAGCCTTCTCCCGGAGAAGCCTTTCAACATTTTTCGTGGCACAATTCCCCGATCTAATCCAAATTAGCTTCGGCGGCTGTCCCTCGGTTAGACTGAATTCATAAAAATCAGAGTCAAATGTCACGATCACGAAACCTTCTTTCTTTGCCAAGTCCCAGATGTCTCGATCTGATTTGTTTATTAGTCCGAGGTTGCTGACATGTTTAGTTCCCGGAAATTTGGGTTCAAGTTTCTTAACAAGTCGAAAGGAGATATTCTGATCCAGCAGCAGCTTCACGAAGCAAAGCGAATTCGATGTTCTCGGTCCGCCGCAAAAGAAAGGCAGGCGTTGATTTGTTCGTCAGTCAATTCAGGAAAATCCCCAATAATGTCCTGTTTCGTCATTCCATTAGCCAACCAGTTCAAGACATCATAAACGGCGATACGCGTCCCTTTAATGCATGGCCGTCCAAACCGCTTTTCCGGAACTATTTCGATGAATTGGTTATAGTTCATAAGCCAAATCTACTCAAATTTTTGATCAGGGCATGCCCCACACCTAATGGCTACTGCTCAAGACTAAGGACCATGGACTAGACTAGGGACTAAGGCCCCGGCACCAGTCGATATACCTTCCCATCCGGCTTCATGACCAAATACAGTTCCCCCTTCGCGTCCCTGCCGAATCGCATATCGGCCCGGTTATACTTGGCGAGTTCCACGAGGGTCGTTCGTGCTCCACCCATGGAAATGCCCCACTCTTTGATGGGCGCCTGACTTCCTAGTTTGATATCAGCCATTTCCACATAAAAAAGTCTGCCGGCATTGATGTCTCCAAAAACGAATTTCCCGGTCAACTGGGGAATCGACGTACCCGAATATTCAAAACCGCCCGACATGGCAATCCCTTCATCGTGATCAAACTGCGCGACCGGATAGCTAACATGGTAGATCGAATCATCCGCAGGAAGGGCGTAGACTACGTCAATGTTTCCACGAATAAGAAACGTTCCCTCGCGGATCGGCCAGCCGTGAAAATGACCGGGCTCGACGAGGTACAATGATTCAATATTGCGCTGGCCAATGTTGCCAACAAACATCTGCCCTGCCTTGCTCCAACTAATTTTATGCGGATTCCTGAATCCGGTAGCATACACTTCCCGCAGCCCTTTTCCCTTTTCGGTTTTGCTAAAAGGATTGTCAACGGGAATACCATATTTACCATTGTCGCTGTTCCGTCCCGATGGATTGATCCGCACTACTGTCCCCCATATCCGTTCCGGCTTTTGCGTAGGTAAGGGGTAGTGCTCCTCCACACTCCCTCCATCCCCTACACCGATGTACAACAGGCCATACTCCTTATCTCCCGGACGGGCAAAAGGGTTAAAGTTAATATCCTGAACCCCGTGAATGCCGGTGACCATGTTTACCCGAAAAAGCTCGCGGCCTTCACCGGAAAATGGCGATGAAGCCGGTTGTTTTGTTTTCCATTCTGTCAGTACCCATTGCACCGTCACCGGAATGGAATCCGCATAACTAAAATCGGCCTTTCCTGAACCAGGCGCCTCGGTGTGGGTGGTGTACAAGAGTCCGTTTTTTGCAAACTCCGGATGAAAGGCAAAGCTGCCAAATCCTGTAGCGAGTCCGGGTTGATTGATAAAATGAGGCCGCAGCTTGGCCATGTCCATGTAAACCACAGGCTGATTTTTCTGGAGTTCATATAGTTTGCCGCGCAAGTCCACCACAAACAAGTTGCCCGTGTTGGGCTGAGGAGCCAGTTTGGTGATCCGGGTAAACATGGGTTTGTCAGAGGACGCAGGTATCTGTGCGACGAGTTCCAGGCCCACCACCAGACCGGAAAGAGGTATAGAATCGGGGATCGGATCCTTTAATTCTGTGCCATCTCCTTTTTCCGGTCTTCGCTCCTGTACCTTTTTAGTGTGAAGAAAAGCAATGATCGAATTGACCTGCTCGTCGGTGTAATAGTCGAAGGAAGGCATGATCGTCTTAAACCGCTCCACTAACTTCCTGGCGCGTTCATCACCGGCGTCAATGATCCCTTTCGGGCCCTTTATAAAATTCTTTATTTGTTCGGCGGAAATTTCAGCAGTTAATCCGGACAAGCGCGGGCCGATGCCGTCCTGCCTGAACGTGTGGCAAGCGCTGCAATTCTGGCCGAATAGGTCTTTCCCTTTGGCGATAGTCACCGAGTCGGTAGCGATGGAACTTGTATCCGGTGAGGATTTAGTAGTACAGGCGTTGAAATAAAAAGAAAGAGAAATGAAAATAAGGCCAGCGGAGATAAAGTGAAGTTCTTTTTTCATACTTACGTTTTTGAAGAAACTGGTTTGTGATCCTGACTCAGCAGGGAGGAAGACGCAGCGTCGAGAAAAAGGGTGCACCGCGCGTGGGATTGCAATATACTGGCCGGAAACAAATTACTGATGGGATGCTCCACACAGTCTTTTACGGCCTTTGCTTTTCTTTTATCGGGTACGGAACATATAATTTGTTTTGATTTCAGGATTTGTTTTACAGACATGCTGATGGCCCGACGGGGCACTTCTTCAAACGACGTGAACCATCCTTCTCCCAACTGCTGCTTCCTGCAGGCCTCGTCCAATGCGACAATGAGGTAGGGAACTTCCGTTTCAAAATCCGCCGGAGGGTCATTAAAGGCGAGATGGCCGTTTTCGCCAATCCCAACCAATGCCACATCGATAGGATGTTGTGTGATCAGCGCTCCCAGCCGATTGCATTCCGCCTGGGCGTCCTTTTCACCATTTATTAAGTAGGCGGCTTTCAGGGCAGGGACCTTTGACAAAATTCGCTCTGTCAAATATTTTCGAAAACTGGCGGGCGCCGTGATGGGCAAACCGATGTATTCATCAAGATGAAACATGACCACTTTTCTCCAATCGATCTCCTTTTCGGCGATCAATTGATTGAGGGTTTCAAACTGGCTGGTCCCGGTAGCCAGGATGATATTGGCACTCCCCTTTTTTGCAATTGCTTTACGAATCAATTCAGCGGCGGTGGATCCGGCAGCCTTTCCTAATTCGATTGGGTCTCGTGATATATTGATCTCCACTGGAAAATTTAAGATTTCAGATTTAAAATTTAAAATTAGTGAGGACCAATGTAGGAATTTATCGCCACGAGCCTCGCTGACTGTTGTTAGATTTTTACCTTGGTATTTCCTCCTTTTTGAAGAAAGACATCGACGGGTTGGTTGGTCTTCCAGAAACCGGATGTAAAGTCGGGGATGTCCACTGAATTGGAACGGCTCGCTACCGACTTTTCGCTCAGGGGTGCGATTGCGCTCCAGGCGGCAGCATCGTAGACATTAATGTCAAGTGGTAAACCATTTCTAAGACAATCGATCAATCTCCAATCCATCAAAAAGTCCATGCCTCCATGACCACCAATCTGTTTTGCCATTTCACCCAGTTTTTTCACAATCGGAGGCTGATACTTTTCTTCCAACGCCTTGAACTCCGGTTCCGTCAGCCAGCCTTCATGACTGGTGGAAATACGTCCGGGTTCAGGATATTTTTGGGCCGTGCCTTTTGTGCCGCTCACCAGGTGAATTCGTGAATAGGGCCGCGGAGAGGTGACATCATGTTGCAACATCATGGTCTTTCCTTTGTTGGTACGGATCGTGGTCGTGTTCATATTTCCACGGAAGCTTTTATTCTCAAACGGTTTATAGAAGGAATCTTTTTCCGCAAGTTCTTTGGCCATATTCCCCATCATAAAGTCATTGCTGGAAACCGAAACCAGAAAGTCCATTTTATCACCCCGGTTGATGTTCATTACCTGGGCAATCGGGCCCAGGCCGTGGGTGGGATATAAATTTCCGTTCCTGAAGTTCTCCTTCAACCGCCACAGATCATAATACTTATCCTTGGAGAAATTATCTTCCAGAAGATGATGAATGTAAGCGCCTTCCGCGTGCACAATCTCACCAAAGAATCCCTGCCTGGCCATGTTCAGTGTCATCAATTCAAAGAAGTCATAACAGCAATTCTCCAGGATCATGCAATGCTTCTTGGTTTTTTCGGATGTTTCAACCAACTGCCAGCACTCTTCAATAGTAACGGCAGCAGGAACCTCGGAGGCTGCGTGTTTCCCATGCTCCATCGCATAGACAGCCATGGGGGTGTGCAACTGCCACGGTGTGGCGATATAGATCAGATCAATGTCATTCCGTTCGCAGACTTTTTTCCATTCATTTTCATTTCCTGTATAAATCGTCGGATTGTGGGATGTATTTTCAAGCAACTTTTTTGCAGCCGCTGCTTTGTCGGGCCGCAAATCGCACAGCGCTTTAATTTCCACTCCATCAATTTTACTCATGCGCTTAACTGCCCCCGGTCCACGGTTGCCCAGCCCGATAAAACCGATTCGCACCGTGTCTATTTTGGGTGCGGCATATCCGCTCATATTAAAATCAGAATTTCGATCAGAATTTACAGAATGATCAGAATGATCAGAATTAAGACCGGAATGCGCTGCATGGCTTTTCAGCATGGGGGCGCCGACGAGACCGAGTCCCGCGAGGCCGGAGAGTTTCAGAAAATTCCTGCGATTACTTTGCATAGGTTACTAATTTTGTTATAAGTCATTGTTGCTTGCAGACCTGTCGGACGAAGTTTTTCGCAAAGCTGGTTCGCGGATTATTTCCCGCAGATTACGCAGATTTACGCAGAGCTGACGCGAGCAATCGATTCTGCGTAAATCTGCGGGATCTGCGGGAGATAATACCGGGCTTCTGCTGGAAATTTTTTCACGCTTTCAACCAACGATCAAACCATCCGAATGCCTCTGCTTGCATTTTTTTATCAAACTTGTGTGGTCCGGGGTAATATGAACATTTGAAGCGATCTGCCGCATCAGCTTTCTTAAAGACCTCGCCAAGAATACCTTCTGCCCTTTTCATTTCGGAAAGGGTGTACAATTCATCATCGCTATCATTCAGCACCAGGGTTGCCAGCGGCGCCCGCAATCCCAGGATCTCAGGAAAATCCAATTCATTGGGCAGAACAGGAACATACGTCATCCAGGTATGGGTAAACGATTTGTTGATAATGAAGTCCTTCCACGTAGTCATAAACCCAACACACACAGCGCACTTGATCCTGGAATCCAGTCCACCCATGAACGCCGTCCGCATTCCGCCGCCGGAGAGTCCGCCGCAGCCAATCCTGCTTGCGTCCACCTCTTTCCGGGCACACAAAATATCCAATGCAATCCTGTCTTCCGCAAAAAACACACCGGGCCAGGTTGTGCCGGCGCTGAACAACGACTTGGCCATGACATGTTCGTGTTCTCCGGCCCAGGTGTTATACGCTTTGATATTGACTGGATTTTCGGGATCCTGATCGGTGAGTCCATTCCGCATGTGTTCCGGAACATCCTGCATCATGACCCTGCGACTGGCAAAGGGGTGCGCATCGGAAACCAAAACAACATAGCCGCGTTTGGCAATTTCATTTGCCCAGGCAAAGCCTTCGTAATATTCCTTTTGATGGGCTTCCATCAGCGGATGCTGAACGGCAGTGTGCGTAATTTTGCGCGTTCCAAAATATTTGTTTCCACCATGATCATGAAAAGCAAGAATTCCCGGCAAGGGTCCTTTCTGATTGATGGGTTTCAACAATATCGCTTCGGTGGGTCGCCCATAAGGCAACTGCCAGCTTAGTTCTTCGATCTGAAGACCATCAAACGTTGACTGATTTCTTATCGTCACGGCTGGCATTCCCCCGATATCCGGAATAGCCAGTCGTTCGATGACACGTTTTTTAGCAGACTCCCTCCAACGGTCGACACTTGACCATTCCTTATTTCTGAATGAAAGCGATGGCAGCTTGCCTTCCGTCAGGGAAGCCGCCCAGGGACCGTACAGGCCAATGATACTGGAATTTTTGTCATCGGCGGAGCTTGTTATTGAAGACATGAAGCTTGATTTATTGTGATCCTCCGAACCGGAAGCAAATCCTTTCCATATACCGCCTCCCGCTATTCCCAGACCTGTCAGGGCCGAGTGCTTCAGGAATTCTCTTCTTTTATTCTTCATTTGATATCAATTTCCGGATAGACAACGATGAAGGGCGTAAAGTATATCGAGCGCAAAAGGTAGTAAATCCCCCTCTACATTCTAATGGGTTTTACACGAAACTTTGACTCGGGGTGTCTCCCGCGGAATCTCGGCATTGTCTCCCGCAGATCACGCAGATTTACGCAGAATCGATTGCTCGCGTCAGCTCTGTGGAAATCCGCATCTGCCAGCAGAAGCATCTCGCGTCGGCTGGGAAATAATCCGCAAACCAGCTCTGCGAAAATCTGCGCGATCTGGGGGAAACAAACTGCTAAATTATTTATAGTTTTACTCCATCATGAACCGAATCCTCTTCCTTACCCTGTTTATCGTTACAGCGTGCTCCGTCTCTGAGAAGAAAGAAATGAAAAAGCCGATACGACTCATCACCCTGGACCCCGGGCATTTCCATGCTGCCTTGGTACAGAAGTCGATGTATCCCATGGTCGACTCTACGGTTTATGTTTATGCACCGGATAGTCCTGATGTGCAAGGGCACCTTGCCAGAATAAAAGCGTATAACAATAGACCGGAAATACCAACCCGCTGGAACGAACAAGTTTACATCGGCCCGGATTTTCTTGAAAAGATGATCAGCGACCACCGACAAGTCGGGGCAGGCAAAGCCGGCAATGTGGTGGTCATTTCTGGCAACAATCAAAAGAAGACGGAATACATCAAAAAAGCGATCGCATCGGGCTTCCACGTACTGGCCGATAAACCCATGGCAATCAATAAAGCTAATTTTGACACCTTGCGTTCCGCCTTTGCAGAGGCTAAAAAAAATAAGGTGCTCCTCTATGATATCATGACCGAACGGTATGAAATCACCAACATGCTGCAACGGGCGCTTTCGATGCTGCCGGAACTATTTGGCACGCTTGAAAAAGGTACACCGGATAACCCGGCCGTTACCAAGGAAAGCGTTCACTATTTTTATAAATACGTATCCGGCCAGGTGCTCGTACGTCCGCCGTGGTTTTTGGATGTATCGCAACAAGGAGAAGGGCTCACCGACATTACCACTCACCTTGTGGATCTTGTTCAGTGGGAATGCTTTCCGGAACTGGCCCTTGACTATACTCACGACATTCAGATTCTCTCCGCATTACGGTGGCCAACGGAACTATCGCGAAGTCAATTCAATACAGTCACACGGCAAAACGGCTTTCCCGATTTTTTGAAAAAAGATATCGTTCGCGATTCGACCCTTCCGGTATTTTCTAACGGTGAAATCCATTACCAGATCCGGGGAGTCAACGCAAAGGTATCGGTAACGTGGGCCTACCAGGCTCCGGAAGGAACGGGAGATACGCATTATTCCATTATGAGGGGTACGCAGGCCAGGCTCCTCATCCGGCAGGGCGCTGAACAGCTATATAAACCGACACTATATATAGAGTCAGTCAATCCTCAGGACGCTTCCTACGAAAATAAAGTAATCACCCAATTTAAAACGATAGAGGCCAACTATCCGGGAGTCAGTCTCAAGAAAATCAAGGCGGGATGGGAAGTGATCATTCCGGATCGATACAAGGAAGGACACGAGGCCCATTTTGCCATGGTAACGGGGAAGTTTCTGGATTTTCTGGACAAGGGAAGCCTGCCCGCCTGGGAAGTACCGAACATGATCGCAAAATATTATACGACGACGACAGCATTGGAGGTAGCGAAAACCATATCCGAAAAAAAATAACCCTCCTTTAACGAGGGCCCACCTTGCCACAAAGACACTAAGACACTAAGATTTTTTGTTTTTTGCTGTTCTGATATCGTAAATTTCTTCGTGGCTTTGTGTCTTCGTGGCAAAATGGAGGCACTAAGACACAAAGGTTAATTAATCCAATTGTCCATGAAAAGAAGAGAATTTATTCAAAGGAGCGGCCTCGCTGCAGGAGCCTCCTTTCTATCGTATCCATTGATCGGTCAGAATGAAGATCAAATCTATGGTCAGCATGAAAAGCGGTACCGCCTCGACAAAAACTGGGTAAAAGCAGAAGCGGCGCAGTTACCGGTAAAGGATTGCCATGAAATGGTTCAGGATGCTCAAGGCAGGATCATCCTGTTGACCAACGAAACCCACAACAATGTTATCTTTTTTGATCGCAAGGGAAGGGTCCTGAAGACGTGGGGCCACGATTTTCCCGGCGCCCATGGGTTGACCCTGATCGGTTCCGGCAACGATCAGCGATTATTTATTACGGATACCGAACGCCATCAGTTCTACCAGGCCACGATCGACGGCAAGATCCTCAACACATGGGATTTCCCGGTCGCAACCGAAAAGTATACGGAGGCGAAGCAATTTGTACCCACGGAAACCGCCATAACAAAAACCGGCGAAGTCTATGTCGCCGACGGTTACGGAGCGCAATACATCACGCATTATGATCAGCAAGGGAAGATCAAAAATGTTTTCGGAGGCCGTGGCGATAAGGAATGGAACCTCGACAATGCACATGGTATTTGCATTGATTACCGCACCCAGCCCGAAACATTAATGATTACGGACCGGACCCGGTGTTGTTTCAAGCGGTTCACGCTGGCCGGAGAATTTATAGAAACGATTTCCCTTCCGGGCGCCTGTGTTTGCCGGCCGGTCATTAAGGGCAACTATCTTTACTCCGCCGTCCTTCGGTCACCCGACCTGAATCATGAGAACACCGGGTTTGTTATTATTTTGAACAAAGAGAATAAGGTTGTTTCTGTAATCGGCGGAAGCGAGGCTGCTTACGATGATGACAAGAAACTAAAGCCTTTTAGCCAGACCGTCCCCTTGTTTAAACATCCCCACGATGTATTGGTGGACGACGAAGAGAATCTTTACGTGTGTCAGTGGAATTCGGGGAAGGTGTATCCGTATAAGTTTCTGGCAGTGTGACCTTAATTCTGCACAGACGGACGTAACAAAAATTTTTAGGGTACATCGATCCCTTTTGAGTCAAAAAAAGAGTAGTCCGACTTCTGCGGACTATTCTTTTCTTTACCCGTGGAGACAATGGGAGTCGAACCCACGACCTCTACAATGCCATTGTAGCGCTCTAGCCAGCTGAGCTATATCCCCAATTCAGGGCCGTAAATTTATAGCAAAATTTCAGGTTCGCAAATTTTCCGGCGATAGGTACGCATTTCATAGCGTCTTCTCCACCTTGACCTCCACCCGAGGGGCTCGGGGCAGGCGGGGATACCGGGTCAAATTTCTCTCTTCACTTCGTAGCCAAATTCAGTGCGTGCCCCGCCTGCCCGCCGAGGTGCCTCGCGTAGGAGGGGTATGACATTCTATGGCAGGGTTTGTCCGGCTCAAGCTTGGCTAAGAAAAAAAACAAATTGATCTGCAAAAAATCTGCGCGATCGGACTTCGCCAAGGCTTCGAAAGATCTGTCTGCGTCTGCCTGCCGATGTGCCTCGCGTAGCCAGGGAAACTAACCTCTGCGAAAATCTGCGCGATCTGCGGGAAACACAAATCTGCGGGAAACAAAACTACTGCAGGTTATGCCTGTCAACAAACTCCTTGAACGACTTCCTATACGAATCACTGATCGGCAAAAAAACCGTTCCGATCTGCACTTTGTCCTTGTGAATCGTATCAATGGCCTGCAAGGCAATGATGTAGGAATTGTGAATACGGATAAATTGATCCTGCGGGAGCGTTTCTTCTAGCGCTTTCAGTCGCTGAAGGCTCACAATTTTTTGCTGTCGCGTGTGAATGGTAACATAATCTTTCAACCCCTCGACATAGAGAATATCGGTCCACCGAATCTTTACCAATTTGGTTCCGTCCTTAACAAAGACAAACGGCTGGACAGGCTCCAGCCCTTGCTTTTCACGCGGCACGGAACCCTGTACCGCCGCCGAACGCTCGCTTGCTTTGTCTACCGCGCGAAGAAAACGTTCCAACGTAATCGGCTTCAATAAGTAGTCTATCACGTCGAATTCATAACTCTCCAAAGCATACTCGGAATAGGCCGTTGTTAAAATGACCATCGGTTTTTTCTTCAAGGTCTTGAGGAACGTAATCCCCGTAATTTCCGGCATTTGAATATCCAGGAACAAAAGTTCAACGGGATGATTTCGCAACTCCTCCATGGCTTCCAGGGCACTGGAGCACGCCTTTACCAAATTCAGAAACGGTACTTTCCTGACGTATTCGGTCAATAGTTGGCGGGCCAGCGGCTCGTCATCTACGATAAGGCAGTTCAGGTTCACGATAAGAGCAGGTTCAACTGTATGGCGTACCGATCAGGCTGATCATCGACTTGCAATTGGTATTTTCCGGGATAACTTAATTCCAGGCGTCGCTTTACGTTCTGCAATCCGATACCCGATTTCTCCTCCATCGTCTTATGGGCCGCTGGAATTTTGCTATTTTCTACTTTATAAATGCATTGTCCGCCCTCCAGCCGAATTGAAACATTCACCCAGGCCTTTGGATTATTGTTGCTCACGCCGTGCTTGAAGGCATTCTCCAGAAAGGTAATAAAAATCAACGGCGCAATGCGCACCTCTTCCACATTTCCCTGGATCTCCAGTTGGATAGGAATACTGTCGTTGAGACGCAATCGCTCCAGGCTAATGTAGTTCTGCATGTATTCAATCTCTTTGGACAGCGGTACCTGGGGATAATTGGAATCGTAAATCATGTACCGCATCATCTGCGAAAGTTTGGCAATGACCTCGGTCGTGTTCGGCGACTGGGTAAAGGCCAGGTAATACAGGTTATTAAGGGTATTAAAAAGAAAATGAGGATTGATCTGTTCTTTCAGAAAATTAAGTTCCGCCGTCAGATTTTCATTTTCCAATTCCTTTTTCCTGGCTTCAAATTCAAACCAGTCCTTGGCAAAACGAAGCATGCCGACAAAAATGACGATGAAGAGACTGCCGGCCACCGTCTGAACAACAAACGCCGTACTGTAAAAGTATCGCTCCTGGTGGGTATAACCGTCGATCAGGTAGCGTTGCAGGTGGACCCGGAAAAACATGATAATAATAAAAGGAACAAAAAATTCAAGCAGGTAACGCCCCACTTTTTTCCGCTCCAGGAACCGCGGCAGAAAGAAAAAATAGTTCATATACGCCACCACCATATGGAAGGCCACCTGGATCCCTGCCTGAAAGAAAGCCGCTCCAAGATCGGTTTCCCGGTGGCGAAAGGACGTGATCTGATACACAAAAAAAGACAAGTAGACGCACCAAAAAGAAAAGTGCAGCAACAATACCCGTTGACGCTGAAGAAACGCTTGCATCTCTCAATTTAAAATTTAAAATTCGTTATTCCCGATTACAGTCCTCTCAAGTTTATGTTTCATCTCTATCGACAAGGTCATTACTACCGATTACCGATCACCGATCACCGACCCATGGGAAAACCACAATCGTTTGAGGGCATTTAGTCCTTATAACTAATCATTACCCCCGCCCGACTCGACCTGTCAATGGTTGTCTTATAATGGGCGTGGCTCTTTACGTAGCTCAAATACTCCTCGCTGGCTTGTCCGTCAGTCACATTGTGTGTGGTGTAACATCCCCCTGGCTTTAGTTTGGGATCCAGGTCGATGAAGTACTGTTTGTACCAGTTCTTATCTGCATCCGAGAAGACAAAATCAAATGGTCCCGGCAATTGTTTGACCAGGTCATGCGCATTCCCCAGCCGTGCATCGACGTATTTCGACAGACCCGCTTCTTCAATATTTTTCAATGCCTCCTTGTGCCGTTCTTCATTGAGTTCAAGGGTGATGACCTTGCCTCCTGTTTTGCTCATGGCCCATGCCAGCCAAATTGTGGAATGACCTGTCGATGTGCCGATTTCCAGCGCCGACGTATAATGGTGACCGACCACGATGTCATGCAACGTCTTGCCATCTTCATAGGGAACATTGAGGTCATGCCAACCGCCCTTATGCTTTTTCAAAAATGCTTCCACTTTCGCGTCCAGGGCTTCGGAGGACGTCTGCGCAACGGCAGGACCAATCGCTGCCAGTAGGAAGGCAGCAAACCAGAGTTTACTTAGTGTCATAGGTGTTCCGTTAACGATTGCAATTTGATTTTATTGAGTATACAATACCACGGTGACTTGATTTACGTAAAATCAATTTTTAAAGATAAGCCATCTCATCCATTGGAAGGGAGCTTCTCCACATTATTCGACCGCTTACAGAAATTGATCGATCGATGCTAGGCTTTAGCGTACCTTTGCTTGGGGTCGAAAACCAGGCCGGGTTGTCGAAGGTTAGGGCCATGTGGTCTAATAATTCACAGTAAGAGTCAACAAAACTTTTCATTTGCAGTTAAATTACCCGGACCGGTGTCAGGCAGCCTTCTTTTTATTAATGATTTTATAATAATGAAAAAAATAATACCCTTTCTCCTTATTAGTCTCACTAGTGCCGTGGCCATGGCCCAAAATCCGGCTCAATCGCCGGCGGGGGGAACACCTCCTGTTGCCCACAAAGGGCATATCTTCGGAGTCGTGAAAGATTCCACCACGCAGCACATTGTGGAGTTCGCCAACATTGCACTTAACGATCCTGCTACCAACAAACCGGTTGATGGAGCGATGGCCGATGATCATGGTAAGTTCATCCTTACCAAAGTTGCCGCCGGCACATACAATGTTGTGGTTTCCTTCATCGGTCTCGAAACGAAAACCATTCCCAATATAAAAATCTCAGACAAGCGAACAGACATTGATCTGGGGACCATCAACATCGGGCCCGTAGCAAAACTGCTCAAGGAAGTAGTGGTGGAAGGCCAACGGACCCTGATTGAAGAAAAAGTGGACAGGACTGTTTACAATGCAGAAAATGACCAGACGGCGCGGGGGGGTGATGCCACCGATGTATTGAAACGCGTTCCCATGCTTTCAGTGGATATGGACGGTAACGTCAGTCTGCGGGGCAGTCAGAATATCAAAGTTTTGATTAACAATAAACCGTCCACCATTTCGGCCAGCAGTGTTGCCGATGCCTTAAAGCAGATCCCTGCCGATCAGATCAAAACCGTAGAAGTGATTACTTCTCCTTCGGCCAAATACGATGCAGAGGGTTCCGCAGGCATTATCAATATTATTCTGAAGAAAAACACGATGCAAGGAGCCACCCTCAATATCGATGGTAGTGCAGGCTACCGGGGCAGCAACTTAGGACTCAACGGAAGCTATCGAAAAGGAAAGATGGGATTTAACCTGGGCGGTCATGGGCGCGGCAACTACAACACTCCTGGTAACTTTTACAACAATCAGGTTACGTCGGGTACCTTCGGGACAACCACGAATATCCAGAGCGCCAATACGCGAAATCAGGGACTTTTCGGTAATTACACGCTGGGGTGGGATTACGACGTAGATAAATTCAATTCGTTGACTGCCTCCGTAAGATATGGTCTCCGCAATGGGCAGACTTACCAGGATAATCTAACCACGCAGAGTTCAGGAGGGGGCTTACGGGATACAACTACGTATAAGTACGTGAACGTTCAGAATCTCTCCGGAACGGTGGATGCCAGTCTGAACTATACGCATACATTTGCGAAACCCAATCGTGAGTTTAACCTGTTGACGCTCTTCAGCAAGAATAACGGTACCAGCGATTTCGTGAACAGACTGTTAAACAGTGACGATCAGAGTACCAACAGTTATACCCGGAACAACAACAAAAGTGTGAATCAGGAGTCCACTGTACAAGCGGATTATCAGACACCCTTGTCTGATAATCAATTAATTGAAGTTGGCGGAAAAGCGATCATGCGAAAAGTAAGCAGCAGCTATCAATATTTGTTAGCCGGGGCAGATGGCGTTTATTCCCCGAATCCCAGGGCATCCCTTTCCAACACGTTGAATTACAGTCAAAATATAAGTGCAGGGTACCTTTCGTATACGCTTACGGCGGCAAAAGTATATAGTCTGAAAGCCGGCGCACGGTATGAATACACAACGATCAACGCCCATTTGGTGACAACGGATGAAGAAATTGCGATACCTTCTTATGGCGTATTGGTTCCCAGTCTTAATCTGTCCAGAAAATTCGCCAACGGGAATGTATTGAAGGCAGCGTACAATCGAAGAATACAGCGGCCGTCTATTCAATTCCTCAACCCCAACCTTCAGGCTTCCAATCCATTGAATGTATCCGTCGGAAATCCTCAATTGGGTCCCGAGTACACCAATAATTTTGAATTAGCCTATAGCACCTATATCAGCGGAAGTTCCATCAATTTCTCAACGTTCGCGCGTAATACCAACAATGCCATCCAGGCAATTCGCGATGTACGAGGTGATACCATTCGTACGACGTACAGGAATATCGGCCAACAGGATGCCTACGGTTTTAGTATCTTCACCAACATCGTCCTTTCCAATAAGTTCAGCCTGAACGGTGGCACGGACATGTATTATGCGGTCTTAAAGAATAGTGATCCCAACGCGAATTTTGCCGCCAGCAATCAGGGTTGGGTCGCCAACGCCCGGCTGTTCGGCAATTATACTATTGGTAACGGCTGGGGCCTCCAGTTCTTCGGTTTCTATCGCGGCCGCCAGGTACAGTTGCAAGGATATCAGGGAGGGTTCCATGTATATAGTTTAAGTGTGAGAAAGGACTTACTAAACAAAAAAGGAAGTATCGGATTTGGAGCTGAAAATTTCCTGACGCCAACCATCAAGATCAAAAACTCAACTGTATCGCCTATCCTTGATCAACAAAATTATAGTACCCTGCATTACTTGAATTTTAAGATCACCTTCAGTTATCGCATCGGTAAAATGACCTTTGATGGCGGGCGTAAACGCAATAAAATGTCCATTTCAAATGATGATATGAAAGAAGGTGCCGATACGAGTCCGGTCAATTCGACCCAATCGACTCCGACGCAAGGATCAGGCGGACAGGGAGGTCCACAAGGGGGGACCCCAGGTAAGCCAGCCGGAGGAAACCATACAAGCAAGGAATGGGTCAAAAACAGGATTCAACCAAATACAATCCGAATAAACAAAACGGGGTAAAACAAGACTCAATCAAACAGGATTCGCTCAAACAGGATTCGCTGCGGCACGATTTCATCAAATCCGATTCGTTAAAACAGGATTCCATCCGGTACGTCAAGCCTAAATAAGATTTAAATCTTAGATTTTTAAATCGACCAACTGCCTTAGTCTCCGGATCCGGTCGGGATCAACCGTCCTGAGTTTAAATTCGGAGCCTTCGTTTGAGCCCATGCCGGCGATGGCGGGGTTTCGAAATTCCATCCGGCTGTCTCTAAAAGCGAGTGCCGAAAAATGAATTTCTTCCGCGCCCGTTTTTGATACAATCTCATGCACCGAATCTTCATCGATACCCGAACCCGGCATGACCTTGATCCTTCCGCGGGCTCGCT
>Ga0193718_1000052_pt1 | contig 23261 bp, 14 predicted proteins | sample U2a1metaG_FD_144918 | JGI IMG/M metagenome (GOLD analysis project Ga0193718, IMG submission 144918) | Soil microbial communities from a riparian zone of the East river system, Colorado, United States - U2a1 | ecosystem: Environmental > Terrestrial > Soil > Riparian zone | place: USA: East River... | reverse complement strand
AGAACAATATCCGACTCGATCTTAATTTCGCCGGTCGGCGTTTTCACCGTGGATACACAGCCTTTCCCATTGGTATCCACTTTTGTCACTTCCGAACTGGTGTAAATGGTGATGCCCGCTTTCTTGAAGGACTTCTCCAGCGCTTTGGAAACTTCCTCGTCCTCCACCGGCACCAGGCGCGGCAAAAATTCAACGATCGTTACTTCCGTGCCAATTGTGCTGTAGAAATAGGCGAACTCGGCCCCAATAGCGCCTGAACCCACCACCAGCATTTTCTGGGGCCGCTCTGGCAAGATCATGGCTTCCCGGTATCCGATGATTTTCTTCCCATCAATGACCAGGTTCGGCAATTCGCGCGAACGGCCGCCCGTAGCCAGGATAATATGCTTGGCTTCATGATCGGTCTTCTTTCCGGCAGCATCCGTCACTTCAACTTTGCCGCCTTTCTTAAGTTTACCATACCCCGCAATAGCATCGATTTTATTTTTCTTAAAGAGAAACTCTATGCCTTTACTCATGCTGGCCGCAACGTCACGGCTGCGCTTCACCATGCCGCCGATATCGGGACTAGCCTCTTTTACCTTGATCCCATAATCAGCGGCGTGTTGGAAATATTCAAAGACATTGGCACTCTTTAATAGCGCCTTCGTCGGAATGCATCCCCAGTTGAGACAAATACCGCCAAGCTCCGCTTTCTCAACTACCCCTACTTTCATTCCCAATTGTGACGCCCGGATGGCTGCCACGTAGCCTCCCGGCCCGCTTCCAATAACAATCAAATCATATTGTGCCATAGTAAGGAATTTTGAAATTCGCTGCCAAAGATAAAACCACCGATTCGTGAAATAAAATCCCCTCATCTTTAATTCTTGGTTTTATTTAAAAGCTAATTCACCTGGTTATCCTGATTTTTGGCAGAAATAGCTACTTTTGACCATCTTGGAAATGAATTGGTATTGCTTGCCATCCAACTTGAGCCCATCATGAAACTACTTCAGGGAAAAAACGCACTGGTTACCGGCGCCTCTAAAGGAATAGGAAGATCCATCGCCCTCCGGTATGCGGAGCAAGGCGCCAATGTTGCCTTCACGTATCTCTCCAGTGTAGAGCAAGGCCAGGCGCTGGAAGCAGAACTGACAGCCAAAGGAGTAAAAGCAAAAGGGTACCGCTCCAATGCCTCTGATTTCAGCCAGGCAGACAAACTGATCACGGATGTTGTTGCCGATTTCGGATCCCTGGATATTCTGGTGAACAATGCCGGTATTACGATGGATAATTTGTTGGTGCGCATGACGGAAGAAATGTGGGACAACGTCATCGCCGTCAATCTCAAGTCGTGTTTCAATACGGTAAAGGCCGCCACCAAGCCCATGATGAAACAGCGCAGCGGATCGATCATCAACATGACTTCCGTGGTGGGCTTGAAAGGCAATGCCGGTCAAGCCAATTATGCCGCATCCAAGGCAGGCATCATTGGATTCACCAAATCGGTTGCGCTGGAATTGGGTTCACGCGGCATCCGTTCCAATGCCATCGCTCCCGGCTTCATTGAAACCGAGATGACCGCCAAGCTGGATGAGAAAACCATTCAAAGCTGGCGGGATGCGATTCCACTCAAACGCGGCGGCAAGCCGGATGACGTTGCCGATGCCTGTGTATTTTTAGGCTCCGATATGTCGACTTACATTTCCGGACAAGTCATCCAGGTCGACGGTGGAATGTTGACCTGATTTTTTAACCGTGCTTAGACACGAAGTCACTAAGTTTTTTATTTTTTTTCATCTTTCGCCGTGTGGCAATCGAAGGAGTTACAGTTTCACGAAGAATAAGAAAACAAAACCTTCGTGCCTACGTGCCTTTGTGGCTAATTTGGATGCCCCTATCCCTTGATTTTCAGCCCACTAACACTCGTCAGCATTAACATATTTTTAACAGAAGACTTGGAAACTCTTTCAAACTACTATACGTTTGTGAGATCATAGTCGGGGAAGCAATTTTCAGCCCAACCGATTTATAAAGAAGCGCAGAGAGTCCAGGCTCGTAGAAGCGCTAGCAACCGTCTCCCGATCCCGCTTACCATAAGATGGGATCAAGAGGAAAGGTGCTAAATCCTGCTCTCGACAGGTGTCGGGAGAGATATAAACCGGTAAAACGATGAAAAACCAGGTAACAAACACCCACGCACCCAGGCAAAAAGAGTTGCAGCCTTCGCTGTCGCCTCTTCTCCATTCCCACATCATTTTGATTCAACGTATTCGTCTTTATATGGGCGAAGCATGTTGTTGTTGCTGCTGAGCGAACTTTCCCCTTCGCAACAGCACATCAGCCTTTGACACCAATACGTCATCGCTGTTTGCACTTCCATTTATTTTATTAATACAACAAAAAAATAAAGACCTTAAATCATTACAACCATGTCAACCTTACGCTTCGAAACACTTCAACTTCACGCCGGGCAGGAAGTTGACCCGACTACCGGATCGCGCGCTGTGCCGATCTACCAAACTACATCCTATGTGTTTAAAAACTCCGAACACGGCGCCAACCTCTTCGCGCTGAAAGAATTTGGAAATATCTATACGCGGATCATGAACCCCACCACCGATGTATTTGAAAAACGAATTGCCGCACTGGAAGGAGGAGTGGCCGCACTCGCTGTAGGATCAGGACAGGCTTCCCAGTTCATCGCATTGAATAACATTTTGCAAGCCGGCGACAATTTTGTTTCCACGACTTTCTTATATGGCGGTACCTATAATCAATTCAAGGTGGCGTTCAAACGCCTGGGCATCGACGTCCGCTTTGCCGAAGGAGACAAAGTGGAGGCATTTGAAAAACTGATCGATAAAAAAACGAAAGCGCTTTATCTTGAAACGATTGGTAATCCTGGCTTTAACATTCCTGACTTTGACGCCATCGCCGCACTGGCCAGAAAGCACGACCTTCCGCTCATTGTTGACAATACCTTTGGCGCGGCAGGGTACCTCTTCCGCCCGATCGAACACGGAGCCAACGTAGTGGTGGAGTCGGCTACGAAATGGATTGGCGGTCATGGTAACTCAATCGGCGGCGTCATCGTCGATGGCGGTAATTACAATTGGGGCAATGGAAAATTTCCTCAGTTCACCGAACCTTCGGAGGGCTATCACGGATTGAAATTCTGGGAAGTATTTGGCGAAGGGAATCCCCTCGGCCTGCCAAACATCGCATTCATTATCCGCACCCGGGTAGAAGGCTTGCGTGATTTCGGGCCTGCGTTAAGTCCGTTTAATTCATTCCTTTTCCTTCAAGGATTGGAAACGTTATCCCTCCGCGTGCAACGATCGGTTGACAATGCCCTGGCCCTGGCGCAATGGCTGGAACAACATCCGAATGTGGAAAGTGTGAACTTTCCGGGATTGCCTTCCAGTACCTATCACAAGCTGGCCAAAAAATATTTGAAAAATGGTTTTGGCGCCGTCTTGTCGTTTACCGTAAAGGGATCGAAAGAAAAAGCAACTGCCTTAGTGGATAATCTAAAACTCATCAGCCACCTGGCCAATGTGGGTGACTCCAAGACGTTGATTATTCAGCCTGCGGCAACAACGCACCAGCAACTCAGCGACGAAGAGCAGCTGTTAACCGGAGTGCTCCCTAATTTACTCCGTATTTCAGCCGGCACAGAACATATCGATGACATCAAAGCCGATCTTCAAAATGCCTTCGAAAAAGTATTTAAACCCGCACTGGTAAAGAACTAAATCGCTTTTATTGCGTTGAAGAGAAACGATCAATTGGGTAACATGCAAAAGGCAGATCACATATTTCATCATTCCGGCGACCTTGCGCTGGAGGCCGGGGGCACCCTCCATGGCTTCCAGTTGAAGTACACTACGTTGGGCAGATTAAATGCCTCACGGGATAACGTGATTTGGGTTTGCCATGCCCTCACGGGAAATTCAGATGCCACAAGCTGGTGGGGTGGACTTTTTGACGAGAGCGGCCCCTTCGATCCCCGCGATTTCTTTGTGATCTGTGCCAACTCACTTGGAGGATGCTACGGTTCTACCGGTCCGCTCTCCCTCGATCCGAAAAAAGGTAAACCCTTTTATCACGACTTCCCGCTCGTCACCAACCGGGATATCGTAAAGGCCTTCGACTTACTTCGGGAAGACCTTAATCTCGACCAGGTTCATACGTTACTGGGCGGTTCACTGGGAGGACAACAGGTAGTGGAGTGGGCCATCCAGCGACCGGATGTATTCCAGCATATTATACCCATGGCCTGCAATGCCGTTCATTCTCCCTGGGGGATCGCATTCAATGAAGCACAGCGGATGGCCATTGCGGCGGATAGTACATGGAAAGAAGACGATGCGCGTGCAGGAATTGAAGGCATGAAAGCGGCGAGAGCGATCGGCATGATTTCATACCGGGCATATCAGACTTTTGCAGAAACGCAGGCAGAGAAAAATTCCGACAAGCTCGATGAGTTCCGGGCCTCTTCTTATCAACGATACCAGGGCCAGAAGCTGGCCAATCGTTTTAATGCATTTACCTACTGGACCCTTTCCAAAGCGATGGACAGTCATCATGTAGGTCGCGGACGGGACAGCGTAGCAAAAGCGTTGGCTACTATCAAAGCCAGAACCCTGGTGATCGGGATTGAGAACGATATCCTGTTCCCTTTGTCCGAGCAGCAATTTTTGGCCGATCATATACCTGGAGCAAAACTGGAGGTGGTCCTATCACGGTACGGCCACGATGGATTTTTGGCAGAAGTGGAGTTGTTAAAAGAAATAGTGAAAAGACTTATTGGCGCAAAAGCGTTTGTATTGTATGACGAGAAGAAATCTTAAACTCGGTTTGTTTGGCTTCGGTTGTGTGGGGCAAGGCCTGTATCACGTGCTGGAAGAAACCCAGGGGATCAAGGCAGAAATCAAAAAAATTGGGGTGAAACATCGTGAAAAGAAACGGAGTCTGCCCTCTGAGATCTTTACCTATGAAAAGACGGACATCCTCAACGATCCGGAAATCGACGTCGTAGTGGAAATGATCGATGATGCCCCGGCGGCCTTTGAGATCGTTAAGACCGCCTTGCAAAACGGGAAATCCGTCGTGACCGCCAATAAGAAAATGCTGGCCGAACACCTCGAAGAAATCTACCACCTTCAGCTTCGGCATGGAAAACCGGTTTTGTACGAAGCATCGGTTTGCGGGGCCATCCCTATAATTCGCAATCTCGAAGAGTATTATGACAATGACTTGATCACCAGTATCGAGGGCATTTTTAATGGCTCGACGAATTACATCCTCACCAAGGTTTTTGAAGAACGAAAGAATTATGCAGATGCCTTGAGGCAGGCCCAGGAGTTGGGCTTCGCCGAATCCGACCCCAGTCTCGATGTGAAAGGCTTCGATGCAAAATTCAAATTGGTTATTGCCATCGCCCATACCTTCGGTGTATTTGTTAAACCGGAAGAAGTGATTAACCTGGGCATTGACAAGGTTTCCGATATCGATCTGAAGTTTGCACGGGAAAACGGATACACTATTAAGTTAGTGGTACGCGCGTTCAAGGAAAATGGAAAAGTGTACGCATTGGTAGCACCCCAGTTCATCGAATCGACCCATCTGCTGGCCTCGGTCCGGAATGAATACAACGCGGTGATCGTACAGGGCGCCTTTTCAGAGAAACAACTTTTTGTCGGCAAGGGTGCCGGAAGCTATCCTACCGGGTCAGCCATGTTGTCGGACATTTCGGCACTGACGTACGACTATAACTACGAATACAAAAAACTAAAACAGGCCACCACGCACGAATTTTCGAATGATGGCGCCGTGGAGGTATTGGTGAGTTTCCGGGGCACATCGCATGTAAGTCCCCAGGACTTTGAAGAATTTAAAGGGGGCTATCACGGCAAGGGAAGTCAGTATATGAATGGCCTGGTAACCCTTAAGAAGTTAAAAGAGTGGTCAACCCAGGACGGCATCAGCGTTATCCTTACACCGGAGTTTAATTTCGTTGCTCACAAACAATCGAAAAAGGAGTTGCTGGTCGCGTAGAGTTTTTGGAATTTTCACCGCAGGAGGCGCGGAGACGCAGAGATCAAAAGAATAGTTGGCCAAAATCCTTATTTTCGGGATAGCTTTGTTTAAAAGGCTAATCCCATTCCTATGGATTTAACAATCCTCTTCGCACCGTTAGACGAAACGCTATATGGTGCTCCCTATTCCACCAACTCCTTTTTCAAGAATATCAAAGTCTACGGCGAAAAGATGCCCGATTATAAACAGGCCCATATGGCCTTGTTCGGTGTTAAGGAAGAGCGGGGGACTCAAAATAATTCCGGGTGTGCCCAGGCGCCTGATGAAATCCGGAAAAAACTTTATCCTCTGAAAAAAGGCAACGGCGCCTATAACATTGTCGATTTGGGGAACCTCAACCCGGGCATCGACCTGGAGGAAACGTATGTACGCGTGAGTGAAGTGTGTAGAATCCTGTTAGAGAACAATGTCCTGCCGGTCATCCTGGGAGGCTCACAAGACGTCGACTACGGACAATACCGCGGCTATGAGGAAATGGAGAAGCTGGTTAACTTCCTCAACATCGACGCCTTCCTGGATTTGGAAGAGGGCAAAGATACCTACCCGGCGCGTCAGCATATTCACAAAATACTGCTGCACGAACCCAACTATTTGCTTAGCTATACCCATCTGGCTCATCAGACGTACCTGATTGACCCGCTCTCTATAGCCATCCTCGAAAAACTTTATTTCGAGGCCTATAGAGTAGGGCAGCTTCGCTCTAACCTTGCGGAAATGGAGCCGTCCATCCGCAATGCCGATCTGATTTCATTCGATGTCACCGCAGTCAAGTCCTCCGATGCCCCGGGGAATGCGAATGCCCAACCCTTTGGCCTCAGCGGCGAAGAGGCATGCCAGATTTGCTGGTACGCCGGACTCAATGAAAAGCTCAGCTCCATTGGTTTTTATGAATATAACCCCGCAGAGGACGATGCACATAAGAAAACGGCTTCCGTGGTGGCTACCATGATCTGGTATTTTGTAGAAGGGTTTTATCGACGCAAGCAGGAGAACAATTTCAAATCGAATGACTTCCTGAAATACGTGGTCTCTATGCCCGTGGATCCGGAGACGATCGTCTTTTTTAAAAGCAAGTTCACTGAAAAATGGTGGATGGAGGTCGGCCAATTCATGCCCGGCTCAAAATACCCGCGGAACACCATGGTGCCCTGCAGCTACAGCGACTATCAAACCGCGACCAAAGGTGAAATACCCGAACGGTATATTAGTGCATTGGCCAAACTGAATTAGACCTTGACAGCCACGGATTGGATCGGCGCTATCGGGGTAAGCATCCTGTTGGTTGCCTTCTTACTCAATCTGCTTAAAAAGAAATGCGAATATTCCGTCTCTATAGTTTGAAAGATCAAACCAAATTATCTCTTGCCTCTGCGCCTACTTTGCGCCTCTGCCTGCGCCAAGGCTTCGGCAGACAGGTCTGCGCCTCCGCGGTTAAAGACCCGGGAACTTCCACGGTCCCCGGTACTCCGGCTTTATCAATGCATTTGCTTTAGCATCCTTTCCAAACGTTTTCTTTTCATCATCCCAATACACCTTATTCCCCGTCCGGTAAGCGATGTTCCCCAGGTGCGCCACGACGGCGGCGTTTCTTCCTGACTCAATATCACAAACCGGCTGCTGACGGGTCTTGAGGCACTCGACAAAGTTCTTTACATGCTTCTCATGGTCGTGGGCGTCCGCCGGCTGCAAGGGAATTGCTTCCATCCTCGGAATGGATCCATCGCTTTCAGGAATCAACTCCCAACCCTCGCGGTTCACAACCAGGGTTCCATTATTGCCAATAAAGGCCACACCATAACTTCTTCCATACAGTCCTTTTGTAATTCCGCCGGTGTGGTCCCACTCGAGCAGGAAATTGCCGAAATCATAAATCACCGATTGCGTATCGGCCGTCTCCATAGCGTTCTCGGGGTAAGCGTAAATTCCACCAGAGGAAGAAACGGATTTTGGTACTCTTACATTCATGGCCCATAGTGGAATGTCAAGAAGGTGAACACCCCAATCGGTCATTAACCCTCCTCCCTGCTCCCAATAAAATCTCCAACTGCCGTGAAACCGATTGGGATTGAATGGTCTCTTGGCTGCGGGACCAAGCCAAAAATCGTAATCCACGCCGGAAGGCACCGGCGCATCCGGTACTTTTGGCCTCGCCTTTCCATAATCGAAATAAGCCCAGGTCTTTATCTTCCGGATCGTGCCCAGCTTACCCGACTTGACCCGGGCGACTACATCCTGCCAGTGCTGGCCGCTGCGCTGCTGCTGTCCTACCTGAACCACCCGATTGTATTTTCGGGCAACCTTGAGCATGATCTCACTTTCACCTATCGAATTAGCTAATGGTTTCTCGACATAGACATCCTTCCCTGCTTCACATGCCTGGGTGGTCATGAGACAATGCCAGTGATCCGGTGTACCGATAATCACTGCATCAATACTTTTGTCCTCCAATACCTTCCTGTAGTCTTTAAAAAGTTTAGGCGTTTTTCCGGTTAGTTTGCTGATTTCCGCTGCCCGCTCATTCAACACGGTCTCGTCCACATCGCAAAGCCCACCGCACTCGATCTCCGGAAGTTTCAAATGGTCTTTGAGATCATACGACCCCATGCCATGACAACCGATCAGGGCGATGGTGAATTTGTCGTTGGGAGACACCCCTGCCTTGAGGTGAGACGTCAATAAGGGTGAAAGAGCAGCACCGGCAGCGATCGCGCCCGTGTTTTTTAAAAAAATTCTTCTCGTCGTCATAATTTCATCGTAATTCGAATTGGGAACAGCCGAATTTAGTCATTTGGCGTGAGTTTTGTTGCTGTGGACCCAGGCGGGAGGAAGGGGAGAATCGGTTTGTAACCCTACTGTGGCGGCCAATAAGAATGATAATCCAGCGTTTCTTGTTATAGCACTGGTTTACAACTCCAATAAGATGAATCGTTTCGTTTCAATACAAACAACTGCTGCGATCCATACCGTTTTTTTCTTGTTGCTCCTTATTCCCAACCCAGGTCGGGCTCAACTGACCCACACGTTTCTGGGACACACGCTCGATGTATTGGCCGTCGCTTTCTCTCCCGACGGAAAATACCTGGCCTCGGGGAGTGGAGACAGAACGATCCATCTCTGGGATGTCCGGCAGGGTACTCTTGTCAGAACCTATTCCGGTCATACCAACGGGATACGGTCTGTAACATTTTCCCCCGACGGAAAGTACATTGCATCCGGCAGCCGGGACAAAACGGTGCGGCTCTGGAGCTCCGCCAATGAAAACCTTCTCAGAACATTTTCTGGACATACGGAGCAAGTCTTTTCAGTTGTCTTTTCTCCTGATGGAAAATACCTGGCTTCCGGGAGTGACGACAATTCTGTTCAGGTCTGGGACGCTCAGACCGGCCTCGCCTTAAAGGCATTTCGACACATCAACCGCGTTTTTTCAGTAGCCTTTTCTCCGGATGGATTGTACGTGGCCTCCGGAAGCGAGGACAAAACGGTCCGGCTATGGAACATTCAGGAAGGCAGCCTTGTAAGAACGTTTTCAGGGCATACCAATTCCGTCATTTCAATTGCTTTTTCCCCGGATGGACGGTGGCTTGCCTCCGGAAGCAGCGACAATTCCATCTGGCTTTGGAACGTCCAAAATGGAGAACCCGTGAAACGATTGTACGGGCATACGGATTTAGTTTCTTCGGTTGCCTTTTCTCCCGACAGCAAACACCTCGCCTCTTCAAGCTTTGATAGTTCCGTCAGGATTTGGGATGTGTCCAGTGGGTCGCTTGTTAAAACTTTATTCGGACATGTTGGTTCCGTTCTTGCTGTAGCATTCTCTCCCGATGGGGTACAGGTGGCCTCAGGGGGTGAGGATAAAGCTGTGCTCCTTTGGGATATTGGTGATTTTATCTCTTCAAAATCGGACCCCCGGCTTCCGCCGCTTCTTTTAGTGGCGGAGAATTCAATTCTATTTCGCGATGCCGACGGCAATGGTCGATTAGATGCGGGAGAACTTGCAACTGTAGAATTTATAATCAGCAATAAAGGCAAAGGAATAGCACGCGGATTGAAAGTGGTCTCTCAGTTGACCGGCATGACGCAGGACGTCACCGTAATTTCTCCTCCTATTCCGGCAATTGAAGCAGGAGAATCCCAGACTATTACCACTATTTTGAAAGGTGGACTGAATGTCCAAAGTGGAAAGGCGTTGCTTAAAATTACCGTCACCGAACCCAACGGCCTGGATAGCGAACCCGTGGAAGTGGAGTTCAATACCCTGGCATTTCAACCGCCCGACGTGGTCGCTGCCGACGGTATATTCACTTCACAAGCCGGGGGCAATTTGAAGGCCAACTATCCCGCCAATTTAGAAGTGTTGGTTCAAAACACCGGGGCCGGCAGTGCGCAAGAGATTGCCGTGGAGGTGCAACTCCCGGAAAATGTTTTGAGTTTGGATCCCGTTTATCTTCCCATTGCCCGGCTGGGCCAGGGAGAAAGCATCAGACTGAACTCCTCATTTATTGTCACCGCACGCTATTACAACCAGGAAGTCCCAATCCATATTATCATCAGGGAAAAGTATGGAAAGTATGGTTCACAAAAAACGTTCACGGCCCACCTTGATCAACCGCTTGCCACTACACGCGTGAGTGTTCAAGGTGAGGTGTTTAAGAATCCGACGGTGACCATGGCCTCCCTGCACTCCGAAGTAGATCGGAATATTCCCCTTCATGCCGGCCAGCACGCTAATCGGTTTGCCCTCGTGATTGGCAATGAGGATTATCAGCGTTTTCAAACTGATCTTCAGTTTGAACAGAATGTAGTGTTTGCGCGAAATGACGCAGTGGTGTTCAAAGAATATCTGGTAAGGACCCTGGGCTTCCCCGAAAATCAGGTCTTCCTGCTCACCGATGCCACCCGTGGGCAAATGGGCAGGGAGGTGGAGCGGCTTGTCGAGCTTGCTAAAATTACTCCTCATGCCGAGCTCGTATTTTATTATGCCGGTCACGGCCTTCCCGATGAGCAAACCAGGCAAGGTTATATTATTCCCGTGGATGTTACCGCCTCCAGTCTGAAAGAGGGCATCCTTCTCAACGACCTTTATAAAAAACTGGCCGCTTCGAAAGCGGATAGAGTGACTGTATTTCTTGATGCTTGTTTCAGCGGTGGCGGCCGGGGTGAAAATGGATTGTTAGCAGCGCGAACGGTAAAAGTAAAACCAAAAGGAGATATTGTCAACGGCAACGTCGTGGTGTTCACCGCCGCCACGGGAGAAGAGGTATCCCTGCCTTTGCTCAAAGAGTCACATGGATTGTTTACCTATTGCCTTTTGCACAAGCTGAAAGAAACCGAAGGGAACGTGACACTGGATGAATTGAGAGACTACCTTCAAAAAGAGATGCCCAAACTGTCGCTTCTTGAAAATAGTCTGAAGCAAACGCCCCAGGTGCTGGTTGCCCCCGATCTGGGTACCCAATGGCAAACCTGGAGATGGCAGTAGCAAATCAAGTCCGGCAAGAATACAAGAGCTTTATAGTATGACCAATTCACTATTACTTTCCTTGTTGATCGTTTGTGTCCTGGGCACGTCTTCCACTTTTGGCCAGCAAAAGAAAAGAGTGGAAAACGTGAAGGGCGAGTGGGTGGTCTCCAACGACATCACGCCGATGCAAGCCCGCGATAACGCCATCAATCAAGCTAAAATTGCGGCACTCCGTCTGGCGGGTGTGCCGGAATTTATTTCAGAATCCAACCTGATGTATCATTCTGAAAAACCCGAGCAGATGAAAGAGCTTTTTGAATCCCTCGCCTCCGTGGCCATTTCGGGGGAGGTATCGGAGTTCAGCATTGTGAAAGAAGATAAGAAACTGAACGAATACGGTGCGATCATGTATGATGTGTGGATCGATGCTACCGTGGTCGTTCATCACAGCGCTAAAGATCAGGGGTTCAATATGGAAGTGCGAGGCGTCCGGGAGGGCTATGCCTCACCCGACCAATTAACGTTTGAAGTAACCCCTTGGAAAGAAGGGTATCTGACGGCATTTATCCTGAGCGACAAAGAGAGTTCCCAATTATTTCCCAACAACTCCGAACGTCAGGAAAAACTGGCGGCCCAAACGGTGTATACCTTTCCTCGATCGAAGGCGGTAGACTATGAAGTCTCTACCGAAAACTCCCTTGAAATCAACTACCTTCTCTTGCTTTATTCAAAACAGGAAATTCCCTTTATGAAGGAGCCGACTCACCAAAACATTCTTAAATTCATCGCCAGTATTGACCCCGCGCAGAAAGTGCTTAAGAGCTACTCGTTCCTGATCAAAAAATGAGGGGGGTTGTGCTGATGTGCTGGTGTTTGGTGGGTACCAAATGGTGTAGTACACACCTTACTTCAACACATCAACACTTAAACACCTTAACACGTAAACATTTCAACACGTTAACACTTCAACACTTCAACACTTCAACACGTTAACACTTCAACACTTCAACACTATACCACATTATTCAACTGCTCCTTTATTTTCTCCAACTCTTCCTTCATCATCACCACGTGTTTTTGCATTTCCGCATCGTTGGCTTTAGAGCCAATGGTATTGATTTCGCGGCCGATCTCCTGGGAGATGAATCCCAGTTTTTTTCCGTTGGATTGATTGTCAGCGAGCACATTCAAAAAGTAATCCAGGTGTGTTTTTAATCTGACGCGCTCCTCGTGGATGTCCAGTTTTTCGATATAATAAATGATTTCCTGCTCAAGACGGTTAGTATCAAAACCTTCGTTGCCAAAAAAGTCGGTAACACTCCCTTTTATTCGTGTCCTGGTCCTTTCGATCCGCTTGGGATCAAGGCTTTCCACTTTTGAAAGGCTGGCCTGAATCGATGTAATGTACTGGACCAGTCTTTCTTCCAGGGACTTTCCTTCCGCCATCCGAAACGCATCAAAATTTTGAATAGCTTCCAGGATCAGGCTATTCACTCTCTCCCATTCCGCGGGTTCCAGTTCCTCTTTTCCGTTCCCCTGGATGACATCGGGCGAATTGAGCGCAATGGAAAAAATGGTGTCATAGGACGGGGCTACCACACGATCGGCAAGTTTCTTCAGTTCCGCATAGTAGGCAACGAATAAATCCTGGTTGTACGTCTGGCGGACCTCTGCTTTTCCGGTTTGTTGATAATCAATGGAAAGAGAAACCTTGCCGCGTTCTAATTTTTCCGTTATCAGGTTTCGTAGCTCAAGTTCCTTTTCGGAAAAGATCCTGGGCAAGCGCAGGGTCAAATCCAGGAACTTTGAGTTCAAACTTTTTACTTCTACTGTAATGTTGGTATCCCCGCGGTGGAGTACCGCCTGGCCAAAGCCAGTCATTGATTTGATCATGAAATGGTGCAATGGTTAAGGCCGCAAGATAACCTTTTTGGCCCATCCTTGCCCCGGGCATACTATAACTTAAATGTCGTAATTATATCGTTCCTGCGGGAGTCTACTTCGTGCTGTGGGAAGCCCACTCCAATATTCATCATTCTTCATTCTTCATTCATTATTCAACATTCGAATTATGAATGATGAAGTAAAATGGGAGTGGATCTGCAAAGAACTAAAAATCAAACCCTAACGTCACAAATGCACGGGGGTTTTGCACCTTGTAATTTTCCACCGGCCAGGCCAGGTCAAACTTCACATAGTATCCCAGCATCACCGTACGGAAGCCAAAGCCGTAGCTATAAATCCAGGGGTTCAAATATTCATTGAGTTCTATCCGGAAAGGGCTACCCGTTGTTGTTTGGTTTTCCGGCACAATCCGGGTACGGGCGCTGGTCGTAGAGTTAAATGGCAAAGGGCCAGTCCAACTGGTTCCAATATCATAGAATGCAGTGAGTTGCATGTTCCTGAAAAAATTGGAAGTAATCGGCCCGCTGGTGAGGGCGCGCACCAGGGGAACGCGCAGTTCGGCGTTGGCGAGGGCCACACTGCTGCCGTACAACGTAGCATAATTAAATCCACGCAGGCTTGTGACAAACTCGGAAAATAATAAATTATTATTATAGGCGCCGGAAACGGAAGCAAGGGGATTATTGACTCCATCGTAATTGATCTTGTTGCCAAACCAATTATCCATTCCTCCCAATACATATTTTTTAGGAGAGCTGCCGAAGAAGGTGCCGGTAAATCCCCTCACCGCAAATACGATTTCTTTATAGATTTTCTGATAGTGCCGGAAGTCCAATGATACCTGTGAAAAGCCCGCATTCTTATTGCCAATTCCGGCGTATTGAACAAAATTAAGTTTACCCCGTGTACCTTCAATGATATTCATGCCCGTCGTCAGGCTATTGTCGAAGACGACTTCCGCCTTATATCCGGCATAATATTGCTGTTTGGAGGGCAAAAAGGTTGGAGCTTGTGCCGAGATGATGTCTTCCGATCCGCGATCCACAAACCGCGTGTATCCGCCGAAGGGTTTTATTGTAAGACGGGTGCGCACACTGATAGGAAGGGAGGCTCCTAATTCAATTTTTTGGTAAGAATACTTTTGAAGGTAATTTATTGAGCCGCTAGGCAAGTCCGGCTGGTTCCAGTAAATTACTTTTCGGTCGATCCGTGCGCTGAAATCAACTCTGTGCTTTACGTATTGTATTTCTCCGTAAATGTCCCCGCTTTTCCAGTCGAACGCGGTTTGAACCCCACCAAAAAACCGGTAATTTTCAAGGATGTCATTCATCTGGGTTTCGAGGCGGATGCTGTAGCTCCTCAGCGGATCGATGACAAAATTGGTAATCAGGTTTTCATACGTGAACTTGGACTCATACGGAAAGGGTCCACTGATCCGGGTACTCTCACGGGCTTTCGCATACCGGGTCAAAAATGTTTCGCTGGGCTGTTTTCCTTTCACCGCCTCCTCCTCAAATGCGTAGTCCTCCGTGTTAACCGTTTTCTCGTCATTCTTGATTACCGGGACCTCTTTTTTAACCGTGGAGGGAGCTTCTTCAAATGTATAATCGTCCGTGTTGACTTCCCCTTTCTTTATTGGTGCATGCGTGCTGTCCGCCGGGGGCAGTGTTACCGGCTTCCCTTGCCGGGTAGTATCATTTTTTTCCCGCAGACGTGAATTGATCAATTGTTTGATCGACATCGCTTTGGTGGATGCTTCCTGCTTTCGCTTTTCAGAAATTGCCTTGGCCTGCAATACCTCCCTGCGGCGTGTGGCCGGGGTAAAGATCTGGTGATCTAAATTGAAATTGCGGGACAAGAAAATGTCTTCCTTCATATTTTTGGTCATCACAATGGCCAACGTGTGATTGGCAAAATCGAGATCATAGTCTTTTACGCTCGAATTAAAATTGGTGATTTGGGTATAAATGCCCGTCGACCGGGTGAATTTAAACAAGTTGACGATACCCCGCTGGTCGCTGAGGTAATAAAAACTATTTTCATCTGAAGCGTGAGGATAAAAATCTTTACTTAATGTATTGGTCACCCGGATGGCCACATTGGTGCTGGTGTCCAGGTTGTACATAAAGAGATTATAGTTGGAACTTAGTTTTTGAAGGGCCGGCGTCTTGTTCGTCAGCACGGTATCGGTGGTGCGATTGGAAGTAAAAACAACGCTATTGGTATTGGGGATAAAAGAAGGATCGAGATCATCGAAAGCATCGTTCGTCAGGCGCTGGGTCCGATCCCGGCGGCTGCTGAGTAAGTATAAGTCGTTTTGACCCAGCTGGTCCGCACTGATCACCGCAAGACGGCCATTACTGGAAAAATCAAAACTGCGGATGTTGCTGAACTTGTTTAAGGTACGTGGAAGTTTACTCCGGCTGTTGAGATCATACAGCCAGAAAATATATTCCCCGTTCTTGATGCCGATGACCCCAAGCGTATTTTGATCGGCCCAACTTAACAAGGGAACCCTGAAATCAACATCCTGTTTGATCACCTTATTGCCTCCGTTGAGAATGACGGTTTCTCTCCCGTTATCCAGCGATCTCACCTTCACCGTAAACTTTCCGCGATAATTTTCAGCATAGGCGACTTTTTTTCCATCCGGACTGATCTTTACCGTTGTATAAACCGTCGCTTTATGATGGGGCTGGCTGAACTTAAGGGAATCCTGCGGCGCGACATAACTTTCACCCACCCGCTTCTCGATCAGCGAGTAATACTGCTGCCAGTCCGTCAACAATTGCTTGAACGGTATCCCGAGCGTGATCAAAATACTTTTTTGTTCGTTGCGAATAACCCGTGTATAGTTGAGGATGTTGGAGATGCTGCTTTTGCCGTATTTTTCAACAATATAATTCCAGATGGATTGCCCGACCAGTTGGGCATCCTTGCCGGTCTGCTTCAGTGCCCTATTGACTTTCTTGCTGCGGACCAGTTGCCTTACGTAGTCATCCATTTCGATGTTCCATCCTTTGGCAACATACAACGAAGCTCCATCGATGAACCAATCCGGGATGTTCAGCAGCACGGCATTCTGGAACATGTCTTTGAGACTGCCGCCAAACATCATCTCATTCACCATCAGGTCGGATACCTTATAGATCAATTCCTCTTTGAATTCATCCAGCGTACCGGGATGAGCAATTTCAACATACGGCTTGATGAATTCCGTTTCCCCACCGACATTAAATTGGGTATGATTAAGACCGATGTTGCTCTGTTGCAAATCGGTAATGGAGTTATACAAAAAAACTTTTGTCTTCAGGTAGGGAGGCCACCCGATCAAGTCCGTGATACGGTCAAATTCCGATTCCAGATATTGAATGGCTTCGCCGGCCACTTTCCTGCGATCATCGTAATAATAGACATCAAAATTCTCGGAACTGAGATACTTCCAGTCGAAGTCTTTGTACTGGATCCGGTTTTTTCCGAAGGTCTCCCGCGCCTGCTGGCCTTGCGCAGGTAAAAAGTAGAGAATCAACCCCACCGCCCACAAAAACCTGAATTTACTTCCCATGATTCCTACTCAAACTTCGAATATAACGATTTATAACGCCCGATATTAACCTCAGGTGTAATTTCACTTTCTCCCTCCAGCCAGGCCGCCAAGTGTCCCGAAAAATACGGTGCCAGGCTAACTCCCTTCGTTCCCAACCCATTGAAAATAACCCTGTTTTTATGGAGGGGGTGTGGCCCCAACAATAACCGGCGGTCGGGGGTGGTGGGCCGTATCCCCCAATTCTGGTTGATGACTTCGTAGGGAAGCCGGATTAACTCTTTCAACCGGGCCTCCAATTCTGTCCTCCCCCGAGCCGTTGTTTCAGGTGAAAGATCAAAGTCATAGGTTGACCCTACGGTATAGGTGCCGGCAATGTTGCCCGGCACAATATACACACCCCGGTTGTAGATACGATTCACCGGCGGCATTTTGATCAGAAGCGTCTCTCCTTTCAAGGGCTTGATCGGAAGCCAGGAAAAAGAGCCACTACGCAAATCATCCACTCCCCTGCAATAAATTATTTTTTTTGCAGTATGACGACCGTAGGAAATTCCACCTTCCCGCTCCTGTAGTGCATCTTCTTCAAATCGCTTCTCCTCGTAGGCGCCTGCGTCTTTAAGCAAGGAGCGTACAGCCTCTACAAATAGAGAGGTATCGACATAACCGCCGTGCCGGAGAAGAACTCCACCGACGGGATCGTACACCTCGTCGGCAAACCTGGCACTCAAATAAATAGTCTCAATGTATTCCGTCATCGATGCATGTGTGCTCCTGCCCATCCATTCATTCTGCTCTTCCACAGAGCCAAACGGTCGGTACATCGGCATCGGAAAGAAAAATTTTTTCTTTAAGAGAACTTCAGCATCCTGGTAAAACGAATAGAAGTAAGGAAACAAGGTGTCCGCCTGCCAGGTCTTCGCCAGCATTTTGCCGGTAATGGGATTGAAAAGTCCTGCCGCCACAGCCGTAGAATGGTTGTGCTGCGGCTGATCAAAGACGACGATGGTTTTATTTCTGCGAAGGAGCTGTAAGGCCAGGCATGAGCCCGCCAAGCCCTGGCCTATAATGATGTAATCAAGATCAGAATTCACAGAATTATCAGAATTAATATAGGAGCTAAAAATCTGAAATTCACATCACAAACCCTCCTGGCAGGCAAGGAATTTCCAAACCTTTGTACCTTTGCACCTACTGCGGCCATGATGACCATCCAGACATTTGTTTTTAACCCGTTCCAGGAAAATACCATCGTGGCATTCGATGAAACTAAAGAAGCCGTGGTAATTGACCCCGGATGCTATGAGCCCGAAGAACGGAAGGAATTGGATGATTTTATTTCAACGCAGAAGTTGACGGTGAAGTACCTCCTCAACACTCATTGCCATATTGATCACGTTCTGGGCAATGATTATGTCAAAGAAAAATACAAAGTCAAACTTCTGATCCACGCTTACGATGAACCGCTCCTCCGGGCTGTGAAAAACTACGCACCCAACTACGGATTTGCCGGCTATCGCGAGGCGTTGCCTGATCAGTTTCTGAAAGAAGGTGATACCGTACAATTTGGAAATACCACGCTGCACGTTTTGTTTCTGCCCGGCCACTCTCCCGGGCACATCGGTTTTTATAACCGCGAGCAAAAAGTAATCCTGAGTGGTGACGTGCTTTTTGAAGGAAGTATCGGCCGGACCGATCTACCGGGCGGCGATTTCAATACACTCCTCGACAGCATCCATCGAAAACTTTTCACCTTGCCCGACGACGTGGTCGTATATCCCGGCCACGGCGGCACAACGACGCTGGGAGAAGAAAAGATCTCTAACCCCTTTTGTGCCCTCAGTCTACGCTAAAATGAAATTACTTCGTCATCTTCCGAATGCGCTTACCTGTGGCAATTTACTGTGTGGCAGCCTTGGGATACTATGGGTAACGAAATATCCCGTCGAACAGGCTGCCTATTTCGTATGGGCCGCTTGCGTTTTTGATTTTTTGGATGGCTTCGTTGCGCGGGCGCTCCACGCTTCATCCCCGATCGGTAAGGAATTGGATTCCCTTGCAGACATGGTCAGTTTCGGTCTCCTTCCAACGATCGCCCTGTACACCATGATCGACTCCACGGTGGATATCGATCCGCTCTTTTCCTTTGTCGCATTCTCAATAGTCATCTTCTCCGCATTGAGGCTAGCAAAATTTAATATCGATGTGAATCAAAAGGATTCATTTACCGGGGTACCGACTCCCGCAACAGCCTTGTTCATTACCGCACTTCCATTTCTCCCGGAACCCGCCCATAGTGTGATGGATCACGGCGCAGCCCTGATGGCAATAGCCGCACTCTTGTCCTTTTTAATGGTTTCCCCATTCGTGCTTTTTGCGTTGAAATTCAAGAATTTCTCCTGGGCCGACAACAAAATCAGGTTTACCTTTACCCTCCTGGCTGTATTATTGCTCGCTGGGTGGCAGGCCGGTGCCATTCCTTTCATTATACTTTTATATATCGCTATTTCGTTAGTTAGCCGGGTACTCGGGGTCTCGTAAACAGAATTCATTGCCTTCCACGTTCAAGAAGATATCGACTATCCTTTTTGGGATTGCCTTATGGAGCCCCGTTGGCGCCCAAGCACCACCCTCCGTGTTGAGCTCGGGGTATTGGTATAAATTTTCCGTCGCCACAGACGGCGTGTATAAAATTGATTATTCCACCCTGATAAAGGCAGGCTTCAGCCCAGACCAACTTGATCCACGCCAACTGCAACTTTATGCTGCAGGAAACGGAATGTTACCCCAGTCCAATAGTGCCCCCCGTATAAACAGTTTACAACAATTAGCCATTTTTGTTCAGGGTGAAAATGACGGCAAATTCGGCAAAGAAGATTACATTCTTTTTTGGGGAGAGGGGCCGGATGTGCATGCTTTCAACACGTCGAAACAACTATTTGATTATCAAAACAATCTTTATTCGGATAAGAATTTTTATTTCCTCACAACAGGAGGCCAGGAAGGCAAGCGCACGCAGGCGGCTCAAAATCAGGCAGGTGTTTTTCCTGTAATTAACACGTACGATGACTTTGGATATTATGAATCGGACCAGTACAATATCCTGAAATCGGGGCGGGACTGGTTTGGCGAACAATTTGACGCAAAAACAGAAATCACCGTACGGTTTAATCTTGACGGAGTCTCCACCAACACGCCCATTAAAATGGTTTCTGCTACCATGGCGCAGGCTCATGCCTCAAGTTCTTCCTTTAAAGTTTTTTTTAATAACGTTTCTGTGACAGAACAAACCCTGAACCCTGTTCCTAATACACAATACGGAATAAAAGGGATGGAAGCCCATGATACGATCACCTTCAACTCAGATGGGGTATTGGCGTCAGGCAGTACAACTCAGGATATCAAGTATCAATACACCAGGGCGGCATCCGGGGTATCGGTAGGATACCTCAATTATTTTCTTTTTTCCCTGAAGCGCGTACTCACCTTCTCCGGAAACCAAACCATCTTCCTGGCCTCTCAAAGTTTATCCAACCCCATCTCTACCTTTCAGATTGCCTCGATGCCGCAAAATGGCCTTATATGGGATGTTACCAATCCATTTCAAACCAAGGTCCAATCGTTTACCCCGGAACAAAGCCAGGCAGCGTTTTCAGTTTCCACTGACACCTTAAGAAAATTTGTTTCCTTCATACCGGACAAGCTCTCTGCGCCCGGGCTGGAATCGGTTGTTGCCAATCAAAATCTCCTTGGATTTTCAGAACCCGGTTTATTGATCGTTACTCATCCCAACTTCAAAAGCGAAGCTGAACGCCTGGCCGCCCATCGCAGAAGTCATGATCAAATCAGCGTGGAGGTCGTGACGACCGAAGAGATTTACAACGAGTTTTCCGGCGGCAAGAAGGATGTCACGGCGATCCGCGATTTTGTCGGGTATCTTTATTCAATGGGAGGAACGTTAAATAACCTCCTGCTGTTTGGCCGCTGCTCCTACGACTACAAAGACCGCGTCCCGGGCAACACCAACTTCGTGCCGACCTATGAATCCAGAAATTCCCTGGATCCGTTAGCAACGTATTCATCGGACGACTACTTTGCTTTCCTGGGGCCGAATGAAGGCGAGTGGTCAGAAGACCCGGCTGAAAACAATTCCATGGACATCGGCGTGGGAAGAATTTCTGTCGTCACCCTTCAGGAGGCAAAGGATGTAGTGGACAAACTCATCGAATACGATACCCCCAATACGGGATTTGGTCCGTGGCGTCAGAACATCGTTTTTGTGGCCGACGACGGTGATTTTAATATTCACCAAAGTCAGGCGGACCAGCTCGCGTCCACTATCGACTCGAGCCACCCGGAATTTATTACCAAAAAAATATATCTGGATGCGTTCAAGCAATTCACCTTGCCCACGGGCCAGTTTTCTCCGAAAGCAAAAGATGCCCTTGACCGCGCAGTAGAGGATGGCGCCATGATCGTCAATTTTACCGGCCATGGCTCCGAAGAAGTCTGGATGCAAGAGCGGATATTGGATTCCGATCTGATCAAGGGGTGGAAAAATGGCCCGAAATACCCTTTGTTTGTTACAGCCACGTGTGAGTTTGGCCGCCACGATGACCCATTTCAAATCTCCAGCGGAGAGAAATTATTGTTGCAAAAACAAGGAGGATCCATCGGTTTGGTCACCACGGCGCGACCCGTCAATTCGAGTACTAATTTTGATTTAAACAAAGCGTTTTACAATGCCTTATTTTTAAAAAGTAACGGACACTATCGTGACCTTGGAGCGATTTTCCGCGACACAAAAAATAACAGCCTGAGCGGTGTAGCCAACCGGAATTTTTCCCTGATGGGTGATCCTTCCATGAGGTTGGCCTTTCCCGAAAATCAAATTCAGATCAACAGTGTGAAAACCGCTTTTAATTCCGATACGCTGAAGGCGCTTTCAACGGTTGTGATCCGTGGGGAAATTCAACAATCGGGAATAAAGCGGTCCGACTTTCAGGGGGAAGTTGATGCTACCCTATTTGATCGGCCGGCATCGTTTACCACATTGGGTGATGAAAACCCACCCTTCACCTATAGCCGCTGGAGCAACGTCATTTTCCGTGGTAAAGCGTCCGTCATCGGCGGCGACTTTGAGATTGGGTTAGTAGTCCCGAAGGATCTGGAAGCGGATCCTGGACTCGGAAAACTCACACTATATGCAACTAACGGTTTGGAAAATGCAAGTGGGAACAGAACCGTAGCCCTCGGCGGGGTGGAAACTGTTTTCCCACCGGATACTACCCCGCCAGAAATACGTCTGTTTATCGGCGACACGACCTTTATCAACGGAGGAGTTGCCAGTCCGAATACAACATTAGTTGCACAATTCAGAGACTCCGATGGCATTGCTATTTCAGGATACAATGACTCGAATAGCCTGGTGGCTGTACTCGATGACTCCTTAACTTTCATTTTGAATGATTACTATACGGCCTTGAGGGATGACTATTCCCATGGCACGGTCCTTTTCCCATTGAAACAACTGCAGAAAGGAAGGCATCATATCATCGTACAGGCTTCCGATACGTACTCCAACAGAAGTTCGGCCAGGATTGATTTCGTTATTACCGAAGGAAGTATTTTGATCAGCGAATTTTATAGCTACCCCAATCCATTTTCATCCCTTACCGAATCGACTGTTCTGGGATTCACGCACAATCGCCCGGGAGAAGACCTGGATGCGGACCTCATTATCTATGATCTGGCGGGGCACCTGGTGGACTCCCGGCATTATTCAATTACAGAAAGCTATTCCCACGTTACCCTTGCCCTATGGGATGGCGCCGGTGTCAATGGAAATAAATTGACCAGCGGTATATACCTTGGCAAACTTTCCGTTCGTTCCTTACTGGACGGGTCGAAAAATGAGCAAATTACCAAGTTAATTATTGTTAATTGACTATCTTTAGCCCTTAGAACTTGATTATGAATAAGTTAGGTATCCTTTCCATTCTCCTGCTCTTTTGCGCACCTGCATTTTCTCAGCTTCAGGGCACGTTGATTGGCCAGGATAGTTCCAACAAGATCATCACGACGGGGGTTCCTTTTTTGACCATTACCCCCGATTCGCGCGCCGCCGGGATGGGTGATGCCGGGGTAGCGACATCTCCGGATGCCAATTCAGCCTATTGGAATGCGGGCAAACTTGCTTTTATCGACAAGGGTTATGGCGGCTCCGCATCGTACACGCCCTGGCTCGGTAAAATCATCAACGAC
>Ga0193718_1000051_pt1 | contig 23394 bp, 40 predicted proteins | sample U2a1metaG_FD_144918 | JGI IMG/M metagenome (GOLD analysis project Ga0193718, IMG submission 144918) | Soil microbial communities from a riparian zone of the East river system, Colorado, United States - U2a1 | ecosystem: Environmental > Terrestrial > Soil > Riparian zone | place: USA: East River... | reverse complement strand
TGGGTTTCGGTTACCTCTTGATTCGTAGGGAGATCTAGATCATGGCGAAGAAACTTCCCGTCGTTCAGATTGCGATTGCTGGCGGCGCGGGCATCGCGACCTACTTCGCGGCAACGCAGCTATCGCAGCGCGTCGCATTCATGCAGCAACATCCCATCGCAGCGCCCGCGGCGCTCGCGGCGGTCGGCGTGCTGATCGCGAAAAAGCATCTTCCGATCGGGCTAGGCATCGCAGGTGCGGCCGGCGCGATCGGTTATCTGCAGTACAAGGCGGGCACAACGACGCAGCCCGTCGCGGGCACGACGCCCGTGCAGCAACAGACGCAGCCGTCGAACATCCCGACGTCGACGCCGGGCACGACCGCCGACAACACGGGCACGAGCACGCCGGGAGGAGTCGCGCAAAACGTTTCCGACGCGCTTCAAGGCCAGCAAGGCTCGACCGATCAGGGCGCGCAGCCCGCGAGCGGTGACGGAACGGGAACGGGCACGGCGGGCTACTCCGCGGGCAAGCTCCTTTCGGGTCCGCACATGCATTCGCATCTCGCGACGTGGCGCGGCGGCGCCGGTGCGCTCATGCATCGCGGAACGGGCAAGCTGATCAACGGGCCTTCGCCGCATTCGCATCTCGCGCCGTGGCATCGCAACGCCGGGCATTACGATGCGCCCGCACCGGGCGAGGCGGGCGGCTTGCGCGGCGGCGCGTACGGGTTGACGTCGGACTGACGGCACGCTGCAACCTATCGATCGGCCCGTACTTCGAAAGGAGTCGGGCCTTTCGAGTTAGGCCCCCTGAATTTTTCAGACCCAACAGGAGTGAACGACAAATGAACGATCAACTTTGGATGCGCGCGCGTGACGAGCTCCTGTCGGCGTATCACGCGTCCGCGCAGCCGTACTACGCCACGACCAAGCCCTACATTTCGTCGCAGGTGTTCACGTTCGACGTGGTGAACCCGCTTCCGACGGGCGCCGTGACGATGGCCTACGCCGTCCTGCGCAAGGGTCAAGAAATCACCTTCTTCGACTACGGCGTCGGAAGTCAAATGCCGTGGGCGCCCGGTACCGCGAACCAAACGAAGACCGCGACCGACGCGGACACCAACCTCTCGCAAGGTCGTCGCACCAACGGCGTCGACGACTATTGCATCGAAGCCCTCTCGTGCACGCACAAGGCGTCGCGCGTCGCGTACGCGGCCGACACGACCACGGCGACCGATCAGAGCGTCATCCAGGCGTTTTTGGGAAATCGCATCGTCATGGATCCGGCTGCGAGCATGATGCCGCCGCAAGTCCAATCGCCCTTCAACCTCGAAGACGCGATTTCCGACGCGATCCGATCGGTCACGTCGATCGTGTTCGAGTGGGACCGCGAACGCATCATCAAGATCGGGCGGCTCGACGAGATCCCCGAAGGTGGCGCCAAGTCGTTCCTGCGCGCAGCGGGCGATCCGCGCACGGACAACCGCTACAAAGTCCCGGAAGGGTATTTGTGGCGCAAGCAAGGCCAGCCGGACAGCGAATTCGTGGTGATCGCCGTCGTCGAAGACGACGTCGTGATCCCGATCACGCTGGCCACGCCCGACGGCGGCGCAACGACGGAAGTGCCGGAATTCATTTACGCCGACATGACGATGCGTTTGCACGGCATGGCCGTGCGTCCGATCGGCCAGAACGTTTAGCAAACGTCCGAAAGGACACCCATTCGCCCGGTACCTCGCGCAAGCGGGGCCGGGCTTTTGGGGTGAGAGGCGATCGCAATGTCCCTTCGGTTCAAGATCCTAAGCTTCATCGATGCCGCCCGGCGAAACCCGGCGCAAGCGTCGAGCTCCGAATGGTTGAACACACTCGAAGCGGAAGCGTTTTCGACGCTGGACGGCGCGTACTACGCCGAGTGTGCGCCCGTCGCGCCGTTCACGTGGGAGCAGCGCGTGATCTTGCTCGGCTCGGACATCCGAAGCGAGCGCATGCCGTTCCGCTTTCCGTACGCCGTGCAGATCTTGGGGTTTCGATCCGTCGTCGCTCCGCTGCAGCCGGCAAATCCCGGCGGCGCGATCGATCCGTCGTCGATCACGGGGCTCGGAACGGACATCGTGGACGTGCTGGTCGACGTGAACGAAGAAAACAATTTGACGAGCGGCAACGGCATCACGACGCCGGGCGGCCCGAACAACGGAAACTTTGTCACCCTGTCGGCGCTCGACATTCAGGCGCCGCGCCTGCACGCGATCGATCTCGTGGGCGAATCGCCGGACGTCGGTTTCACGTTCCGCTGGAAGCTCGGCGTGAACCAGTTCCAGGATTCGCTGATCTCGATCGCCATGTACATCCGTCCGCTTTCGGATCGCGGCGCGAGCTGGAACGGTCCGGACATCGGCCGGCGCCGACGGTAAGTCATGGGCGTAGGAAATAAATTCGCCTACGGCAACGTCTCGAACGGGCTGATCCTCAAGTTGATCCGTCAGCTCGGCGTCCCGCTGCCGCTCCGTGTCGTGAGCGCGGCGATCCCGGGCGGCGGCGGCACGGCAGCGATCGTTCTTCGTCCGGGCGTCGAGCTCCCGGTGGACGGCGCCGTGTTCGTGCGATCGATCACGACGATGCTTCACAAACTTTCGGGGCACGTCGACGCTGCCGCGGTACTTCCCGCGAACGTCGCCATTTCCGTCAAAAACGGCGTCGCTGCGATTTTGACGCCGCTTACGGGCGGAACAAATCCGCAAGATTCGACGGGCTTCGCAGTGTTCGAGGCCAACGGATCGGATGCGGGTTTCGTGGGCGCGGGTCCACCTACGGCCGACTGGACGATCGTCGGCGGAAATCTAGTTTTGACGATCACGAACCCCGGCGCGACGCCCGCGCCCTTCGTGCAGACCGATTTCGATCTGGACATCGGGACATAAATGGGCGTTGGCAACCGATTCGCGTACGGCAACGTTTCGCAGGGGCTTTTTAACAAGCTTCTAGCCGAAGGGCAGCAAGCGTCATCGCGCGCGCAAGCGGCTGTCATTTTTCGGCCCGGTGCGCCGTCGTCGGGCTATTTCGTAGCGACGTGGCCGGAAGTCCAAGCCGTGGTCGCAGCGTCAGCCGGCAACGTGTACGTGATGGTCGACGATTCGATCGCGCCGTGCGTCGTGCCGGGCGCATCGGGCGTGACCGATTTCCAGGGTCGCGGCGAAATCCGACCGTATCGCGCGGACGTCCTGAATTTTTCGACACTACTCGTGGAAGACGGCGCGACGCTGAAAAGCATCGCGCGGATCGTCGGGACCGTGTGGATCCGGTTCGATACACAAGGCGCGGTTCCGGGCTTGGATTTCGACTACGCCCCGAACGTCGTCGGCGCACCTACGCCCGCGCTCGTGATCGAGCAATTCGGCGCGATCGGCATGACGCCCACGGCCAGCGCGCCCGGCTGCGTCGTGCCGCCCGGGCAACTGCTTGCCGTCCAAATGAGTTTTCAGGGCGGCACGTTCACGGACGTTGCGCCTCTTTTCCATCTCGCGGATGGCACGGCATCGATCGTGATCAATTCGTTCGGATCGGAAATCCGGGACACGTCCGGCTTGTTGCTCGCGCCGGCCACATGGGTCACGGGCGCCGGCAACGCGACGTTCAACTACGACGCCACGACCATCGCCTATTCGAGTGGGCTGCCGCAAATGTCGGCGGCCGTGAATATTTTTCACTGCAACGATTCGTTTCAGCGCTCGGTTGAATTCACGGCAACATCGTTGGATGTTTTGTCTGGATTTCAGGCGGCCGCCGAGCTCGCGCAAGTCGGCACGGTCGTGATTCGTGTCGAAGGTTTCGGGGGTAGCGGCGGCGCGGGCGGCGGCACGGGTGGAAGCGGGATTACGCCCGGGGTCGGCGGCGGCGGCGGCGGTGGCGTCATGAATGGATCGGCGTCGATAGACTTCGATTTGTCGCACAAGCTGGATATTCAAATCGGTGCGGGCGGCGCGGGCGGCGCGGGCGGCGCGGCTGGCGGCGGCGCGGGCGGGCTCGGCCTGCCGGGTGGGCCGAGCTACTGTCAAGACGCTACGAGCACGCTCGTTCTCACGAGCTTTTTAGGTGCCGGCGGCGCGGGCGGAAATCGCGGCGGCAATACTTGGCCATCGTACTCCGTGACGTCTCCCGAACCGTCGAAAGGCGGCGACGCGGGCGCCGCGGGTGTCAACGGGGACGCTGGCGGAATAGCGCGAGTTTCCAAAAACAACAATCTTCCGGGTGCAACATGGCTCGGTGGGACGGGCGGCGTGAGCGGCGGCGGCGGCGGCGGCGGCGGCGGCGGCGGCGCGGGCGTTTTCGCGAGCGGTGCAGCGGGTGGCGCTGCGAACGCGCCCGGTGTGGCTGCAGCGCCTGGAACGGGCAGCGGCGGCGGCGGCGGCGGCGGCGGTACAACGGTTGCCGACGCGGGCGGCGCGGGCGGCAATGGTGCAGCGGGCCGCATAAGAATCACGTTCGTCGCGCCGTCCGGCATTCCTGGATGAGATCGACGATTGACACGCGCGAGCGAAAGCAGGAAACTTAACCCATGAGCGAGCTCTATCCCCCGTGGGCGGGTCCCGGCGCGGTCTTCTATCCGCCGAAACCGTTTTCCAAGGCTCCCGGCGTGCTCCCTCCGATCCTGCCGCTTCGTTTCGGCAAAAATCGTGGCGTCGCTCTGGGCGAGAGCTACGCCTATCCCGTGTCGCCGCTCGACCCTCGTGCCCTCGGCGCGACGGCGTGGTATCGCGCCGATCTCGAATGGGCTGCCGCGCTCTGGCAAGACCAGATCGACGACGACCCGAACAAAGATTTGGTGCAGGCGACGGGCGGAAAGCAACCGACGCGCACGGCGTCCAACGCAGCGTTCGGCGGGCAATCGACGATCGATTTTGCTGGAGCCGAAGAGATGGCGTCGATCGCGTGGGCGACTCCGCTCGCGCAGCCGTCGACGTTGTTCGTGGTCGCAAGCGACGACGGGGACCCGGCTGCGACGGAGTTTTTCGCCGACGGCATCACGGGCGGCGCGCGTCAAGAGCTGTTCAAGTCTGCAGCCGCGACGGCGGGCTACAAGATCGCAGCCGTGACGGCTCTCTCGTCGAAAGTCGCAGCGTCGACGGCTCCGAAGATCTTCGTTGCACAATACAACAATACGCAGGGACGCGTGTACGTCAGCTCGCCCACGGCGCGAGCGGTCGGCGCGGTCGGTGTCGAAGGCATCACGGGTTTGACCGTGGGCGCCGACGAAACGGGCGCGGCAAATTTCTTGATCGGCTCGGTCGCAGAGGTCGCGCTTTTCCGTCGGCTGCTCTCTCCGAACGACGTCCGATCGCTCCTGCTGTATGCATCGCGCCGGTACAATCTGCCCGTTGTCTCGTGATAGGCTTGGACCATGTCCGAGCTGATCGAGGGAATGGGCTTCGAGCGCGAAGGGACCTCGCTCGTTTTTGACATCGCGAAGGATGCCGGCGAGGGCCTTTCGATCTTCGTCTCCGATCAGGTGCGCAACGCGGGCAACAGCAGCGATGCGATGGCCGGTTCCAATCAGTGGATTCTCGACATTGCCGCAAAGACCAATCGAGCGTTCTTTTCGATCGGGCGCGTACTAACGACGCCGCCGGGCCGCAACGTCGAGCCGCGCGCGCGTCTCGTCGCGATCGCAAACGTGCCGGGCGCCATCGCTTGGCAGATTTCGACGCGCGGACCGATGGCGCAACGCGCGTACGTCGAGCTCGTGAGCGGTTCGGGGGTCGGCGCGCTGAATGGTCTTTCCGTCGTGCGACCGCGGCCGCGCGACTACTTTCGCGGGACCTCGCGCCTCGTGACCACGTTCGACACGGTCCTATTGGATGCGATCATCGCGGACACGTCCGATCCCGCAACGCCGATCCCGGCGGCGGGTTTGTTCGTGCAGTTCTTCAACCAATCGACCGCGCCCATCAATGGCGACATTCCGATCTACGAGCAAAAGGTTTTGCCCGGCGGCTTTTATCCGATCTTGCTCGACGCTGGCCCCCAGCTTGGCGACGCGCGATATACGCAGGGGCTTGCGTGGGCGCTCTCCACCACGCCGGGCGTGCTGACGCTGGCCTTGGGCGGACAAACGATTTCGGTGACCTCGGTGCTCGGATGATGCAATGCCGCTCGTGCATCGTGCTTCCGGGCGATCGCGGCGCGGGAGACATCGCGCAGCGCATCGCAGGGAGCGCCGCACGTTGGCGAGAGCTCGTGCTGGTCAACCCGCAAAAGAGGCGCAACGCGATCGGCGCGTTCGACTACTTGGCGGACGGCGAACGCCTCGCACTGCCCGTGTCGTGGCCGGACGATCCGTTTTCCACGATGGCGCGCATGCCCAAACGCGCGAGCGCAGGCGGGACGCGCTTCGAAGGGGCGCGAGGGTTCGGCGGCGCGGGCGCGCTCGGCGCCGTGTCGCTTCCGAACGGGTGGGTAGACGACGATCTCAAAGCCGTGATCGTCATGGCGAACGATCTCGGCATGTCCGATCCGAAATCGCTGACGTGCGTGTGGGCGAGCGAGACGGGCGTGTCGACGCAGCAGCAGCTGAACCCGCGGACGAAGCTCGATCTACCTTCGAGCGATCCGTGGTCGCCGTTTTTCGCGGGCGGCCTGAACGGGAGCACGGCGCCCGTATGTCGCGCGCTTGGATTCAAGAGCGCCGCCGATTGGCTCGGCGCGCCGATCCGCGTTCAATTGCAGGGAATCTACAAGCAATATGTGAATCACGTACGCGCCATGGGCGAAGGCTTCGACGCGCGCGCCGCGCGGCTCGGAACGACCGCGGCCGCGCTCCTGTACGCGTTCAATTTTTTGCCCGCGTACGCCGTGAACCTTCGGAGCGCGGACCAAGCGATCGTGTCGGCGGGCTCCGTGTTCTATGACCAGAATTGCGTGCTCGACACGTCGACGTCTGGCCTGGTCGCAACGCGTTGCGGACAGAAAAAAGGGACCATCACGCTGCGCGATTTCGAAGTGTTGACGCGCCCGAATCGATTTCCGAGCGGATGGCCCGTGTACGCGATCAACGCGCGCCTGGACGACATGCGTAACGACGTGCAGACCATCGCGTCGTTGGGGCCGACGGGATCGAGCGTGTGGGACGCGATGCGCAGCACGTGGGAAGCGCTTACGGGCACGGCCGAAAAAGTCGACGCGCCGCGCGTCATCACGTCGTCGCCGCGCATGACGGCCGGCGGCTTGAATCTGAACGCCGAGCAATATTGGAAGGCGACGGGCGTAGTGATTTTCGCCGCCTTCGTCGTTGCCTGGACGCAAGGATGGATCCGGCGATGAAAGCGATCGGTGAGCTCGAATTCTTCGAGCGCTGGAAACAGCAGCATAACGAATGGCTGGAAATCGCAGCCGAACGTGCTGCGGACGTGGATGATCCGTTGTCCGCATGGGACGTCTCGCAAGAGCAGCGAAAACGCGCGCTGCGCGACGGCCGCACGCTGGTCCTCGCGACGCCGGACGGATTCTACGAGATCACGTCCGCCGAAGATCTGGCAGTCGCCGAAGCCGCGAACGCTTGACGTACGGAGCTCGGCGCGCGTACCATTTCAGGCATGGCACGGAAAGTCTGCATGTCGGTTTCCGAATTTCGGAAGCTCGTCAAATCTTCGAAACACTGTTCATGCTCGACGGGCCGATCGCGCAAGCGCAAGGGTCGCAGCCGCCGAAAGAAGCGACTTCCGCCGCGCGGTCGTGGTGGGAAATTCAGGAAGCGCCGCCGTCGTTGACGGAATCGCGCACACGCGCGTAGCGTTACATTGTCCGAACGCGTCGATTGATGCAGGCCATCCCCCCGGTTTGACTCTTGACGCGTTCGGCGTTTCATTTTTCGTAGTCCGTGGGGGTGATGCCCCACTGGAAGCCCCCGGCGGGCGCGGCGACGTGCCCACGGACTAGGGAAAATGAGCAACAGCGACGACGAGCCCGAAGACCTTGCCATGGCGGCGATGCGACTCGGGCAAGAGCTGACCGAGTCGGCTACCGAAGCGTTCGCGACGTTTTGCGAGTCACACGAGCTCGACCCGCCGACGAAGCGCGAGAAGATCATGATCAAGGTGATGGCGCTGCAGCTCGCTTCGTCGATCGCGACGGCGCTCGAAGATCGTCAGGAGGAACATTGAGATCCGTACGCGCGCTCCCGTCGGCAGAAACGCGCAGCTTCGGTTGCGACACGCTTGCGTCACTCGCGCCGCCCGATTTCGACGTCCTGCGCTCGAACAATATTTCGTGGCGCGCGGGCTACATCGATCACGTGACGCCGGCCGAGCTCGCGGCCCAAATGGCGGCGCGCATCGCCTTCGCGCCCGTGACCTACGCGCTGCAGCTCGACCCGCTGCATATCGTTTTGCGTCTCGCGCAGCTCGGCATACCGGCGGGCGTGACCATGTGGCTGGACGTCGAACGCGTCAGTCAGGCACTGAGCCCCGCGGACACGATCGCAAAAATCAACGCGGCCGCTGCGGCGCTGCAGCACGCCGGATTCCTCGCGGGCTTGTACGTGGGCGCTGGCACTCCGCTTGGCGAGCTCGCGCTTTACGAATCGCTTTCCGTGACGCGCTACTGGCATTCGCTTTCGGACGTCCCGAACGTCGCGCAGCGGGGCTATTGCATGCGTCAGATCCGCCCGAACGATGTGCTCGTGAAAACGATAGACGTCGACGTGGACATCGTCGAGCCCGATTACAAAGGCAACCTTCCCACGTTCGCGGCGCCATGAGCTTTCAGGGGGCCGCGAAGGTGCCGCCGGTCGGTCACCCGATCGACCTGGACGAACGTCTCTTAGACGACCTGTCAAGGCTTTTTTATCGCGAGGCCGATGCCGTGGCGCGCGAGGCCGAACGTCACTACGTGCGCGGCAATTACGCGGCCGGCGCCGTCGCGGAGCTCGCATCCGAAGGCCTCGACTTCGACTCTCGCGAGCTCGCCCGCCTCGCGTTCGTGAAATTCCGCTTTCGGCATGGGCACGAAGAGCGCAATTTGCTCCCGTGGGAGCGCGGCAGAGCGCGCAAAGCGCCCCCGTTCTAGGCTTCTGGGGTGAGGGAGTCGAAAAAGCTTTTACCGAAGCCCTGCCCGGTTCCGGCGTGCCTGGCGGGCGTGCTTTGGGATGAAGGCGGCCCGATCGCGAAATGCCCTGTCTGCGACGGAGACGGCGTAGTTTCGCTGGGGGCGTGGCTGAAATACACGTTCGGTGAAGCGAAGCGAGATCCCGGGCGTTGATCGGGCATGGCAAAGGCAAAAGTCCACACCTGGTACGAAGTCGCCTGCACGCGCGGAACGGCGTCTTTCCCCACGCTCAAAGCGGCGCGCGTTTTCAAGCTCATCCACGGCGGAACCATCTACGAGTGCACTTCGAAAGAAGTCGTGAAGAAAACTCGGAAGCCGGTCGTTTCCAAGGCATGAAACGCAAACCGCGCGGCCCCGGGCCGACCCAAGGAATCGACCCTCATGCTTTCATGCCGTCAGCTCGCCACGTTTGGGCTGTTTTGTATCAGAATTCATATGGTTGCACCGAACAGTGCATGCGTTGCGGAAGCATTCGGCATGCAACCGAAGCCCGCGGCGCGATCTACTGCACACCCAGCCGCGGCTGGCTCGCCGAACGCCCCGAAGACGATCGCGCAGAGCGTACCGGGCTCGAAGGCTAACGAAGGCGTTTTGACCACGATGGGCGCGGCCGCACGCGGGGGATCTTGGTCCCTCGCGCCGCAGGTCACCCCGGCGAAGCAGACCGCCCGGTAGGCCTGGCAGTCCAGGGCCGTCGCTGCCGCCCGCCGGGGGCTTCTGTGCGAGCGAAGCGAGCCCATCCGCCGCGCCCGGGTGCGGTCGTTCGCCTTGTTTTGGCTCGCGTGCGCTCAAAACATTGATACAGGTCAAATTATCGTGCTGGAACGAAGCAAAAACAGAGCTGAATACGAGTGAGAAACGAAGCGTTTGGGCTCAAGAGGCCCCGTGGTCAGGGGGTGAGTAACACCCCCCGCAAGAAAGCAAATGCGCGAGCCTGAGAGGCCAAAAGCCGGGCGTTTCGCCCGCGCGCCCGGCGCCTGCCCGTCGAAAGTCGAACCGCTACCGCAAGAAAGCAAAAGTAGGCACAATCATGAATGATGAAGAGCGATTAGAGACGCTGATTGAAGAGCTGCGACGGATCGCAACCGCGCGCGGGCTTCGCTCAAAGGAAGCGAAGGCAATGAAACAATGGGCGCGATCGCTTTTGAAGCGCGTCGACGTGTCGGAGGTACCCACGCCGAAGCTGACAGCGGCGCTGCGCGAGCAACGCGCGGTCGATCGGCGTGCGGCGAAATTCCGCTGCGTTGTGTGTGAAGAACCCAACGACCCAGGCTCGATTCAGGTGGGGAGCAATTCGCAATTCGCACACCCGTGTTGCGCTCGCGCATCCCAAACGTATCGGCCGTCCACCGACGCCGGCCGCGCCGCGTTGCTATGAGCAAATGCGCCGTGTGTGCCAAGGTCCGCCGAACCGGTACAGGTGGTCGTGCGATGCTGCTGGACGCCGCCGGGCAACTCCGCACCGTCATCGCGTGCGCGTCGTGCCTCGAACGGTCGATCGTGATCGTCGCGCCTCCGCCGCCCACCTTTCGCCCGGCGCCTGCCAGTCGAAAGTCGAACCGCTACCGCAAGAAAGCAAAAGTAGGAACAATCATGAATGATGAAGAGCGATTAGAGACGCTGATTGAAGGGCTGCGACGGATCGCAACCGCGCGCGGGCTTCGCTCAAAGGAAGCGAAGGCAATGAAACAATGGGCGCGATTGCTTTTGAAGCGCGTCGGCGCCCTATGAGCAAATGCGCCGTGTGTGCCAAGGTCCGCCGAACCGGGACAGGCGGTCGCGCGATGCTGCTGGACGCCGCCGGGCAGCTCCGCACCGTCATCGCGTGCGCGTCGTGCCTCGAACGGTCGATCGTGATCGTCGCGCCGCCGCCGCCCACCTTTCAGCTCGTAGAATCCGACGATTCTGACGTGAAAAAGGTGCTGCGCGGGCTCGCAAAGCACTTGCGCCAGCGCGCGATACTCACGAACGCGCAAACCGACGGCGTTCCGTGGCTCTATCGTGACGGACTGGAGCAAGCCGCCGATTTCGCCGAAGCGTGGGCGAGCGAACGTGCCGCCCGAAAGCCCGACAATGGGCTTCTGTCCGATGCGCCGATCGTGATGGCCGGCTGGGTGTGCAAGTTGTGCAAAACGTGGAACGGAGACGAGAAAAAGCGCCGCAGTACATGCCGCGTTTGTGCAGGTCCGCGGGCTGTGGAAAACAACGTCTCGCACGTCGACGCGCCCGAATTAGAGGTCGAAGAGCTCGATGGCAGCAGCACGGCGGGCGAGCTCGAAGCGCGCCGACATTTGCGCGAGCGTTGACTTTCGCCACGGGATCACCGAAAAAGAAAAAGCCCCCGTACGTCGCGAAACGCCGGGGGCAGAAAGTCGAATTGGCCTCGACCGATGACAAAAATAGACCGGGACGCGCCGAAAGGCAACGATTCCGACGGCCGCCGTGCAAAAACGTGTGCGCTTCGGTACCTCGCGAGCGCCGTGCAGTGCGCGCGCAATCTCGACGAAATAGATTCGCCGATGGCAAAAGCCTACTGGCGCGCGGCGTTTGGCTTCGCTTGCGTGAGGTTCGACGCATGACGGTCGACTGCACGCCGAAAGACGAACGGCGCCAACGCGTTCGCGTCCGACCTCCGCGCAAGTGCGACGCGTGCAGCGGCCGCGGCTGGGTGAAAGGCTGGGTTTCTCCGTCGACGGGCGAGCGCCGCGATGATTGGCCGATCGCGTGCGGGAAATGCGGCGGGCGTTCGGCGTTTCGCACCATGCAGCTCGCGCGATTGCTCGGCGTACATCGTCGCGACGTCTACCGCGTCGACAAATTGATCGCGGGCTCGCGCGTGGGCGTGCGCGTGCTCGACGCGATCGCAAAACATTTCCCGGAATCGCTCGCATGATGATCGTCCACAACCGCGTAGACGCGTTCGTGGTCGCGTTCCGCGTCGCGCTCGACGAACCGTCACGCGTGGCGCTCGTGCGCGCGGCCGAAGTCGCGCGCGTGCATGGTCGCGCAGCGGTTCGGTTGGCGTCGCTCGAATGGGAGCTAAAGCTCGGGAGCTCGGGCGCCGTCTACAACCTGCGACGCGATCAGCACGTGCGCATGCGGATCGATCTCAATGCTGCGGGCGCGATGCTCGTGCCGAAGATCGACGCGCTGGGTGAATCCGTCGTCGAGCACGAGCCCGGCTGGACGATCGAAATCGTGGCGTACGCGGCCTACCTCGCGCAATCGGGGCTTCTCGCGACGCAAAAAGAAACCTACGCGATCGCGCGCAGCATGGGCCGGCTCTTCGACGCTCGCCTTCGTCGCATCGATCTCGCGGCGGACGTCGCAGGATGGGAGCTGCAGGCGCGCGATCGTCGCGCCTTCGTTCGCCGCTCGCGCGTGCGCACGAGCATTTACGCGCACGCGCCGCAAGGTCACGATCTGCGATCCGTCGTGGCGCCAGCCGAGCTCCGCGCGAGCGCGACCGCGTACGAGACGCGGCAGATCACGGGCTTTAGCGTCGGGCGCGGCGATGTAGTCGCGCGCGTGTACGACAAACGCGCGGAGCTGCAGCTCGACGCATCGAAGCACAAGGCGCCCGCCGAAGAAGAGCGCTGGACGTGCGGCGGATGGGACGGCGAAGAAAAAATTACGCGCGTCGAGTTTCAGCTTCGCGGCGAAGCGTTGAAAGAGCTCGGCGCGAGATCGCTCGACTCTGTGCACGACCCTGCGACGGGCGAAGTCGTCGAGCTTCACGAGTACCTTCCGCGGATTTGGTCCACGTGTTTGCAATGGCTGCGTCTCGTCGAACGGAAAAAGACACGCACGGGCAAACCGCTCGCGCTGACGCGTTGCCCAGACGATCCGCGCTGGGAAATTCTTCGCTCGGCGTCGTGGGGATACGCCGCGCCCATCCGGCGAAAGCGCGAACGCGGCGGCGCGTCGAGCGCGCAGGCGCTCGGATCCATGCTGTCGGTCGCAGCCGCGCGCGGAAAGCTCGCGGATGCGCTTCCCGAATCGAAAGTCGCATGGGAGAAAGCCGATGCGACGAAGCTTCGCGAGCTTCTAGCGATCGTCGGCTCATGGGGTGTCGACTTGATCGCCGCCGACATGATCGAACGTTGGGACGGACCCGTGGACGCTTGCATCCACGTCGCCGTTCTTTGGAACGCCGCGCGAGCACGGTTTGCTCGCATTTTGGAAAGAGAAGAAACAGGACCACCATGGCTGAAATCAAACCGGGGAAATACCAAGGGCGAGCCCGCGCCAAGTCTGACGCTTACGACATTGCAAATCGCGAGCGACTTCCGTTCGGAATGAGCCAAAACAATCAGCCGCAAGTCGCGCTCGACTTCGACTTGATGGGGCCGAGTGGCGAGGTGGGCGCGATCACGGTGGCGATGTCCCTCGCGAAAAACGCGTTGCCCTACACGATCGAGCGCCTGCGCGCGTGCGGCTGGCTTGGGAAAAACATTCTCGATCTGTCCGGCGTCGACGCGTTGTCCGTGCTGGTCGACGTATTCGTGCAGCGAAATCCGGACACGGGGCGCGAACAGCTCAGGGCCGAAATCGTCACGGGCGGCGGCTCGATGACATTCAAACTCAAAAATCCGATCCCACCGTCGCGCTTGGACGCGTTCGCGGCGTACGTGACGCGAGGCATCGAAGCGATGCCCATCAAACAACCCGCGCCCGTCTCGACCACGCCGCCGATCTCGACGGACGCATCGGGCGAAGACAAGTCGAACGACGAGATCCCGTTCTGATGTCTTCGCGCGCCGAAGAGCATGCAGCGTGGAATCGAGAGAAAGGGTTGCGGGAGAAGTCGCACCTAGATCTCGTGTGTCCGCGTTGTTGGGCGCCGCATGTCGAGACGATAACGTCTGACGTGAACGAGCCGGACTACTATCACCACGTCCACCAATGCACGCACCCGGACTGCGGGATTCGGTTCGACGTCTTCGTCCGATGCCGAAGTCGTGGCGAGGAATAAAATGACCGAGCGCAAAGACATCCGACCGAAAACGGACGTCCAGCCGTTCGCGTGTCCGAATCACGGACCCGTGGACAAAATCGCAACCCTCGCGTGCGTCGTTTGTAACACCTTCAAGTGGAACGACGTGCACATGTGCGGGAAAGTGATTCGAGCGTCGACGTTGCAATGGATCGCCCGGCTCCGGCGTTTTGACTTCGAAGCCCACGCATGCACGCGCGCGCGTGGGCACGAGGGAGAATGCAAATGGTCCAAGCTCGATTCATCCTACGAGCCGCATTGATCGCGGCACTCACTACGGCGTGCGCAGCGCGGACGGAAGTCGACGTTGCGCGCGCCATGTGCGTGAAAAATATTCAGTGCGGCAATTTCTACGAACCCGTGGACGACTGCGCGGCGCGGGTCGCGGCGACGATGCCGCCCGCGTCGTGCTCGTCGGGCGAGCTCAGCGAGTGCACGAAGGAAATCGACGACGAGCCTTGCAGGTCGCCAGAAGCGGCGCTACCGGCCGCGTGTGGGGTGTGCGAATGACGCTTACGAAGGAAGATTCACGCCGCGTCGTCGTGTTCATGAAGAAGGGGCGCGCACACGCGTGGCTGCAGCGCTTGGGGAAAAATCTCGCGCTCACAAATGATCCGGAAAGCGCAACGCTTTTTAGCGAAGCGCGAGCGAACGAGCTCGCGGCGATTTGGGGCGGCGATGTCCGCGAACCTCCGCATCCGCGCGACGCGAGCGGACACTGGAAGGAAACGAGCAAATGATGATCGATGTTCTGAAAACTCTTGGGTGCTTTGCCGTGGGCGGTTGTGCGGGATATCTCATCGGCTTCGCGCGCGCGCAGGTGCGCATGTTGACCCGTGCCGTAAAGAAGTCGCCGAAGCGCGAAGACGAAATGGTGATCGTGCACGAGGGGATCCTGGACGGCGACGCGCTACGATTCACGCTGCGATCTCGGGCCCGCGTCGCGTCGTTTCTCGTGCCAAGAGAAATCGTGTACCAAATGAGCGACGATCTTTTGCGTGCCGCCGCGCAGCTCGGAAAGCGCGAACAGCCGCAACGGGGGCCAGAATGAGCTCATCCGCGACGTTCGGTGAAAAGATAGGCGACATTCTGGAAGCGATCGTGGACGAGCACGGACGATCGAGTCTCGTAGCACGCCGCTTCGCGCTGGCGATCAATGCGCCCGAGCTAGACGAAGACGTTGTAGCGTTCGTGCTGAACGTCGATGTTGCAGTGGTGAAGCGCCTCGGGAAAATGGCTGGCGTGTATGTCGAGCGCTGGAACGTTGCGCACGCGGCAGCGAGAAAGGCGACGGGTGAAGAATGAAATTCGTCGTCGTCGCATACGTGCGCGGGCGCTGGGTGTGGTTGAAGATCATTCGGCGTAGCGCGGTCGGCGCGCTCCTCTCCGAACCGTTCTTCGAGTGGTCGGAGCGTCCAGACGCAGCGATCTTCGAATCGAAATCCGAAGCGCAGCAATGGGCGCCGCCGGGCGCTGCAATCATGGCAGAGACATGGGCGCCGCGGAGCGCTAGAATGGGGAAAGAAACATGACGCAGTCGGCAGTTTTCGAGCTTGGAAAATATCACCCGCTGTTTTTGCCAGAAGACGGATCGACGGAAGAAGATTTCCCGCCGCCCATTGGGAAAAAAGAGCTGAAAATGATTCAGGCCGTGCGGATCGAGCGCGGCGAAGAGATCAAGCTCATTCCGGGACGGCTCGACCCTACGGAGCTCCAAAGCGAAGAAGACATTTTCTCGCGATGGGGCGCGGGCACGTACATTTTGACGGCGCGCACGGTGGAAGGTGTCGTCTACGGAAAGCGGCGTTTCATTTTGCGCGACCCGAACGCGTCACCCGCACCTGCGCAAGCCCCTCAGCAGGGCGCGATAGTTCCGGGCGCGACGAGCACGGACAGCATGATGTTCGCCATGCTTCAAATGATGAATCAAAACAGCCAAGCCGATCGTGAGCGAGAGGCGCGCATGGCGCAGGAACGTGAGCGCTCGCAGCGCGAGTCATCCATGATGATGATGCAAATGCAACAGCAGCAAACACAAATGCTCGTCGCCGTGCTCGGCAACGCTGGAAACACGCAATCCGAGATGATGCGCCAAACGATGGCGCTCATGGCGAGCGCGAAGCAGGGCGGGCCGGGCGCGACCGATTCGATCAAAGCGCTGCAAGGCGTGTACGATCTTGCAAAGACGATGGCGCCGAAGTCGGCCGGCGGCGAAGCGTTCGACTGGTCGCAGCTCGCGCAGCTCGTCGGCGGTTTCTTCGGTGGGATGGCGGAAGCTTCGAAACATCAGCAGCAACAGCAGGCGCCGCAAGTCGTTACGGTGCAAGCCGACCCCGTACAGCAGCCGGCGCCCGAAATGGGTCCGCTCGAACCCCCGGCGGGCTGACGATGCGGAGCGATCCGACGGCGTGGAAAGTTCAGCATGCGCGATGGCTAGAGCTCCGCGACGAAATGATCCCGCGCGAGCGCGTTCGTTCGGACGGGACGATCCCCCACGCCGATGCGCGACGCGTGGCGCTCGCTCTTGCCGAAGAGTTCGGCGGCGTCGAGAATTTGGATCCCGGACCATGAGCGAAGTTACGCGCCGTCGAATCGTGTGGGCGAACGCTGACGCAAAAGCGCAGTGGATCGACGGCATGGCGTACACGGACGCGAAGCTCCCACTCGTGCGCGACTTCGCCGCGCGTTGCGCCTTCGCGTTCGACCCGAACGATCGCGAGGGGCTTGCGCGCACGTTTCAGCGGTTCGTGCGCGACGCGATCCGCTACGTGCCCGATCCGACGTACGAAGAGATCAGCGATTCGCAGACCATTCTCGAACGCGCGTGGGGGGATTGCGACGACAAGGCGCGACTCTTCACGTCGCTGGCGCGCGCGGTGAGCATCGATGCGCGCGTGCGGCCCGTGCACGACGAAGAAGGGCTCTTCTACCACGTGCAGTGTGAGGCGCGCTGGCCCGGTTCCGAACGAATGCGCGGCGCGCAGCCGGGCGGCTGGGTGCTCGTCGAGCTCATCTTGCGCGATTGCGATCTGGGCGATTCGCCCGCGATGATCCCGACCGCTTCGAACGGCTCGCGCGTGCTCCAATGAGCGACCCATACCGAACGGCGGCGCCGGGCGCGCCGGCAGTGGAGACGAACCAAGAGAAAGCGCTTCGTCAGCAAACGGAGCTTCACGCGGATTGCGCGCGTGTGATCGCACAGATCTGGCGCCTCCTGTACCGGCGTCTGTCGCGTCTCGAAAAGTAGCGCCGCCGCTTAGCCGACGATGCGGAGCGGTGCGCGCTTGCGCTTCACGCTGATCGGCGACGGGCCAAAACGATTTTTCGGCACGACGATGCGCAGCGGCGACAACTGCACGATCGTGTCGCACATGTGAAGCGCCCAACCGGGCGCGGCGATTTCGCCGCCCTTCGTCGCGTGCATGATCATGACGAGCGCACACCCGACTTCGCGCCGCGCTTCCAAAATTTCCGAACACACGGCGCGCATCATCTTGGCGGAAACCTGTTCGCCGGAAATGAGCCCCGTGATCGAATCGACCACGACGAGTTTCCAGCGCACGGCGCGAATGATCGCCGCCGCTTCACGCGGCGTGGATACGAATTTGGACGCCACGTCGGACACGTCGACACCGACGCGATCGGCAAGCATGCGGAGCATGCCCGGATCTTTCATCTCGGAATTGAGATACACGGCGCCTTCGATCCTCGCGCACGCGCGAAGCATCTCGGTAGTTTTGTTCGAGCCGGGTTTCCCCCACACGATCACTTCTGAGCCAAGCGCGAGCCCTGGACGATTCGGGAAACCGAGCGCCTTGTCCCATTCTTCACCGATCGAGATGCGCGGGGGATCGTAAGCTTCGACGTCGCCAAGCAGCGTCACGCCTTCGAGCGCACCCAAATCGGCAACTTCGGGCTCTGCGGCTTGCGCGACGATGCCGCACGAATCCCATTCGCCGCACCGCGGGCATTGATCGAAGCGTCCGTGCGTGCGCTTCTGGCAGAGGAGACACCTGAATTTCACGCCTAGAGTGTACATTGACCGCGCACGGTGCGGCGTGCGACTCTTGGGGGGTGAATCGCATTCCGCTGGCCGGCGACGTTTTGGAGCGCGCGATCCCGTATTCGGGCACGGATCGGGTCGCGGCGGCGCTGTCGAGGGATCCGGCGCTGCGCTCGCTCCCGACGCACGAGCTCGCGGCGCGCCTCGGGACATCGCGCACGCTCGTCGAAAATGCGATCCATGGCTTGGTCGCGCAGCACACGGGGCATCGGCTGCAGGTCGCCGGGCGAAGTTTCGATGAAGCGATTTCAGACGCGGGCATGGCGCGTCGCGCCGCACTCTCTCCCGAACCGCTGAACGAAGCAGCGGGATTCGCATCGGCGCCGCTCGTGCGACGGGGCGCCGGCCAAAGCATGGTCGAGCATCACGCGATGTTGCAGGTGCCTTCGTACGCACGGACGCGCACGGGTCGCCGCGTGATGGCGCGCGGGCTCGACGCGCGCGGATACCAAACGCCGCCGATCCCGGATTTGTCCGTGGTGCTTTTGTCCGATGCGTTCCCCGTGACGCGTCGCCAGTGGTCGCAGGGCGACACGCCGACGGCGGACGAAATTGCGATTCTCAATTGGCAACACCCGCTCGTCAAAAACGCAACGTCGACGCAATCGCTGGCGACGTTGAAAGCGATCAGTGCGGGCTGTCGCACGTGGGATCAGCCGGCGACCGTCGCGGGAAATCAACTTTCGCCGCGAAGCGCGAGCGAGCGCGGACAGTGGTGGTTGGAGCTCCAACAAATCATGTCCGCGGTTTCGTCAGGCACCGTGCAAGGCACGTACATGACGATCGCGAACCCTCGCGGCTCGTGGGGGCTCATGCCGCCGAAGATCACGGCGGACGAAACGGATTTGCAGTACTGGGATCTTTCCGACGCATCGCACCCGCGAATGAAGCTCGTGATGTGGATGTCAAAGTCCCTCATCAAGCTCGGATCGAACGCGTCGATCATCGACGCGACTTGGGCCAAGGCGGGCGCGCACTGGCAAGTGTCGATCGATGGGGGCGTAGCGAAATGGCAAACGAACCCCGACAGCGATTTTGAAAAAGCCGCGATGCAGACTTTCGCCGGGCTCGGCGGCGCCATTTCCGCGCTGACGTCCGCCGTTGCCGCGGCCGTGTCCGTCTACTGCGCGGCGTGCGCGGTCGCGGTGAAGATCGCCGGAAACCTCGCAACGCAAGCCGCGAACGGCGCCGTCACGACGAAAGCGCTTTCCAGCTACGGCGATCAGCTCTTGACCGATGCCGCCGTGCGAGCTGCGCGCGGTGACGTGGGCGCGCTGGTCGGGCTTCGCGCGTTCGCGTCCACGCTGATCGGTCTGCCTCTTAGCGCGGTTGCGGGCGCGCAGCCGAACGGCGGATTGGTCTACGATTACTTGGCGACGCTTCCGCCGGGCACGGGATCGGGCACTACAAACGTCGCGTGGGCGCTGCAGGTCTACGCGCAAGACCATTCGAACAAAATCGCGAACGCCGCGACGCTCGCGACGGCAGCGCAGGTGCCGCTGATTTACGCGCAGTACGCCGTAGCCGCGATGACGGACACGCTTGCGCGGTTCGCCTCGAACGTCTCGACGATCTACATCGATCCAAACGTGTCGTATCTGCAGCGCGCGCAAATGGAGTACGTTGCATCGCGCGAAGTGCACACACTGATCCCGCGATCGCTCGCAAACCTTCCGTTGATTCAGGGCGGCGCATCCCCGACTACGACGACGGAGACGGTTGCGATTGCCGCGGGCGCCGTCGGGCTCGCGTGGGCTGCTGGACTTCTGAAAGGCCTTCTATGAACCCCGTTCGACACATTCCGATGGTCCCGTCGCCGCGCAAGGTGCCGTTCGTGCCGCGTTCGTCGCTGCAGTCGATCCCGGCGATCCGATCGCTCGCGTGGCGCCGCGGCGCGGGCGCCGATTCCTCGACGTCAGACGATGATGCCAACTGGGCGAACCTCGACGATCCGAATCAAGCCGGAACCGGCACGAAGAGCGCCTACGATTCGGGCACGTCATCGTCGAGCAGCGCGCTCCCTGGCCCGAACACAAGCATGTATGGCGCAACGCAAGTGCAGGTCACGCCCGCGAGCGGCGCAAACCTCCGCGATCAGCCGTCGACGTCGGGCAACGTCCTCGCGGGCGAAAATCAAGGCACGATTCTTCAGGTCGTCGGGCAACCGCAAAACGGTTGGCTGAACGTCCAGGATCCGCAAGGGCGCGTCGGGTGGATTTATTCGGCGTACGTCGCCAACGCATCGCAGGGGCAAGGCACGCTCCCGCCCCCAACGGGAAGCAGCGAAGCGCCCGCGGGCGCCATGGTGTCGAGCATGCCGATGGGTGCCGGTGGGGTCGTCGGGTTGCTCGTCGTTGGCGGGCTCGTCGTCGGCGCGTATTATTTGCTCGTGAAGTGACGAAAGGATCGCGGCGATGAAGATCAATTACGGAGTGTTGCTGGCGGGCGCCGCAGTCGGCGGCGTGATCGGCTGGTACTACATGAAGAAAGTCCAGGTCCCGAACGCGTTCGCGATGGGACAAGCCAATCCGTCGCAGGCGTTTTCTACGCTGACCGCTGGCCAGCTCGCGCAGCTTTCGACGTCGCCGCCGCTTCCGTCGCCGCCCCCTGCCGCGACCGTCGCAGGTTCGTCGATCTCGGGCGTGAGCATGCCGCAAAACACGGGCTCGCAAGTCGGGACGGGCGCGCTCTTGGGTCGCGGTCGTCTTCTGCCGATCCGCTACCGCGGGATGGGTCGGCACGGATGAAAAAGAAGACCGTAAAGAAGAAGTCGCCGAACCCCGCGGCGGCGACGGACGATCTAGCTCTCCGTCTGTCCGCATCTCACGCCGACGGGATCAGGCGATCGCTCGACGCGTTCAGTGACGCGCTCGAACGCGAGCCCCATCTGTCCGCGCGCGCCCGCTTGCGAATCCTCGCAAACGTGAAAGCCTCCCTCGGGTGGCAGGCGTGAAAAAGTCCACGCGAAACTGGCTGATCGTTGGCGCCGCGGCCGGCGCCGCGTATTTTCTTTTCTTCGCGAAAAAGAAGATCACGATCACGGCGTACGACGGCACGCAGCAAACGTTGGACGTCGAGCAATCGCTGTCCACGGCAGCCCAAACGCAGATCGCCAATTTCTTTGCCGCAAATGGGGGGATGATGAATTCCCTGAATCCGGCATCCGATGAAGCGGCGCTTCTGACGTCGCTCCGCGGCCAGGGATATTCCACGGCAGCGTCAAGCGTGGACGCGCTCTACAAGAAACTCTTGACGGGCGCGCAGCTCGCGAGCGGATACAGCGCCGGTGCCTACGGTGATCTGCGCGTGTTCAATGGGCTGCGTCCCATGATCGACTTCGGCCAAGGTCCGGGAAGGTAAGCGAGATGAAAACCACCACCATGCTCATTATCGGCGTTGCGGCCGTCGGTGCGTATTACGCGTACACGTCGAGCCAAACGCAGAACGCCACCGTCTTTGGTCTGGGCGGCTCGCAAACGATCCAAGTCGACGGCAACATGAGCGCGGCCGAAATTGCGACCATGCAGACCAATTGGAATGGCGCCGTCACGACGATGAATCAGTCCGCCGCGCAAGCCGTGATCGCGCAGCTGCAGGGCGCGAACCATCCGAAGGCGGCCGCCGCGCTGCAGGCGATCCTTTTGCAAGCGCAACAGCAATTCGGCGGCTCGACGCAAGGCTACAGCGCCGGCCGTCTCGCGCTGCACCCGATCATGGGGATCCATCAGGTCCGCGGCATCCACGCGATCGATCACCCGATCGTCCACATTCATCGCCTCGCGATGATCGGCCGGATCTGATGAAAAAAATCCCCGTGTGGCTCTGGGTGACGGGCGCCGTGGTCGGCGTCTGGTACCTGTCCAAGCCGAAGACGGGCGGCGCAACGCTCGGCGCGACGGGCGCCGCGCCCGCGGGCTCGCTCGACGCTGGACGCCACCACGGAGGTCACCACGTGCACGGCGGCGGGCATCGCGGGTTCGTCGGTCACTCCGTCGACTTGATCGATTACGGATCGACGATCGAATGCGATCCGCGTCTTCCGTGCGCGAGACAGCCGATCCTTCCGTGCCGGTGCGGGTGACCATGTTCGCAAAGATCGCTCTTGCATATCTCGTGATCGCGTGCGCGATGTTCGCATGGCTGGCAAGGCAATGCCGCTTTGCGCCCGGTGAGCATCCTCAGATCGACGCTGCGAACCGTGTCGCGCCCAAATCTGTAGCGCTCATGCTCGCATCGTTCTGTTTGTTGGGCGCCATATTTTGGCCCGCGAGCCTTGTGGGTCGCGTGGTCGTCGGCGCGCTGAGTAAGCGTGTGGAAAAAGAAATTCACGACGACGACGACGACGACGGGATGCCACAAGAGGCGTGAATGTTTATTTGGACGGCGCAAGATCCGCGAGGCTTCGACGATGCGACGACGCAGGCGCTGGCGCGCTGTTCGTCGGGTGCGTGGGGGATCGACGAGATCGGCGACTCGAAAGGGACGGCGCAAGAGGATCTGCTCATCCTGATCGCTCGCTCGCTCGTCATACGGCAGGCGCTTTTGGCGGGCGGCGTCGTCGCGAATTATCCGACGCCGACGGGAAATAAACTCTCCCTGAACGTGATCCAAGGCGCATGGGGCGCGTCGGGTGCGGACATCGATCACCAAAACGCGCAGTACATTTTGATCCGCACGTGGGAAGTGCTCGGCCGCTCCGAAGGTTGGTCCGAAGGAAGCGCCGCGCAGCTCAGTGCGACGAGCGGCAAGAGCGTGTCGACGACGAGCAACGTCGTCGAGATCGTGGCGATCGTCGTGGGCATCGTCGCGCTCGCGGGGTTGATCGCATTCATCGTCTACAACGTGAACACGGTGATCGATCGCGCGCTGGCGCGAAAGGCGCAGGCGCAAGAGCTCATGCGAGCGCACGCCGAGTGTCAGAAAATGCTCGAAGACCACGCTGCAGCGGAACGCAGCGCAGGAAAGCCGATCGCGTTCACGGTCGCCGAGCTTTCGGTCATGGCGCGTCTCGCAAAGCTGCAGGATTCGGCCGCGCGCGGCTTCGAAGCGACCCTTGCGCCGCCGCTCGCAGGCGCGCCGCCCCGTTCGGCGACGGACATGATCGGCGACGTCTTGACCCTTGCAGTGTTTTTGGGTTTCGGTTACCTCTTGATTCGTAGGGAGATCTAGATCATGGCGAAGAAACTTCCCGTCGTTCAGATTGCGATTGCTGGCGGCGCGGGCATCGCGACCTACTTCGCGGCAACGCAGCTATCGCA
>Ga0193718_1000050_pt1 | contig 23736 bp, 9 predicted proteins | sample U2a1metaG_FD_144918 | JGI IMG/M metagenome (GOLD analysis project Ga0193718, IMG submission 144918) | Soil microbial communities from a riparian zone of the East river system, Colorado, United States - U2a1 | ecosystem: Environmental > Terrestrial > Soil > Riparian zone | place: USA: East River... | reverse complement strand
CCTACGGGACTAATGTCAAGTATCGTCTCCCGATGGGGATGATCGTATCATCAAATATCATCTCACAAAGGGGACGATACGTTTGAACTCATTAATTCGCATCGTCTTCTTTGAGAGACGATGCTGGACATCTACCGGGTCCGCAATATGAACGTAATCGTCCCCTTCGATCTCTCCGGAGCCGCACCCCCGGATGTCCGAACGAGGGATCTTTTCTGAATTTCTTCCTTACAGAGTCGCTCTGCTTCCGGGCTTAGGCTGCGCTCTTTTGTCTCGATGCGCTCGATATCCCCGTTGGCATCTACGGTGATTTCAAAGACGATACGCCCATTCTCATTGTCGGGCAACTTAGGCGCCTGTGGCTGTGCATCCCAGTTCCAGCCTGTCATTTGCAGGCCAAACCCATTCCCACCCCCTCCCCCATTTCCTCCGATACCGGGTTTGCCGGTGTATTGGCCGTTGGGATCCAACGACCCTTCCGGACTGCCTTTGTCCCCTGTCTTGTTCTTGTCATCGCCCTGAGAGGGAGCGCCTGCCTTGGGCTTGCCGCCGTCTTCTGTCGTCTTTTTTACGTAGGCATCCTTGACGACCTTATCTGCTTCTTTTTCTTTCTTAGCAACCTTGTCTTTCCCGTCGGTTACTTTTTCTTTCACCGGTTCGGCCTTCTTGATCTCTTTCTTTGTTTCCTTTACTTCGACGGGGCTTTCTTCCTTTGACGTCAGGTCGGATTCCACTTTTGTATCCTCTGATTTTATCTGTTCTTTTTCTTTTTGCGGCTCTTCCGGTTTCGTTTCCTTCTGCTCTTCTTTGGCTTCTTTGGGTACTATTTCATTCTCGCCGACCGCGGTCACGGGCTGAATCGCTCCACTGCCTTCCGAATCCAAACCAAAATTAAGTTCAACACCGGATCCATACTCCGATAGCGGAGGGTTGGGTGCACTCCAGCCCATGGCAAAAAGAAAAAGTACCAGCATCGTGAAGTGAATGCCAACCGAAGTCAGTAACCCTATTCGTTGATTCTTCCTTTCTTCATGCTCGCTCATGGCCTTCGGATTTAATATTTAATCACCCACAGCCCGCTGCCGTATTCCGCCTTGAAGGTGTCCGCACTGGATTGGGCCGCGTTGAACGTATCAAAATCAGCGATCGCCAGGCGGTAGAACTTGCTTTTGCCAAAAGGCGGAATCATTTTAGAGCTTACGCCTTTCGAACTTAGTTTCTTCGCATAGTCCATGACGAGGTCATCATCGATATTACTCGTCACCACTACAAAATAACGGCGTGTCCGGGCGCTCAGTGTTTCGATGGTACCTTCGGCCGGTTTAGCTTTGGCCGCAGTCTCTGCTTCCAGGCGCTTGCGTTCTTCTTCCGCTTTCTCTTGTGCCAACTGGATTTCATCGGCCTTTCTTTTTTCCTCAACCGCTCTGTCGGCGAGTTCCTTTTTTTCCTTTTCGGCTTTTGGAACGTACCAATATTTATAAATTAAGAAACCAGCAACCAAAATGACTACCCCGATGATCAAGCTAATGACAACGGGAGCCCTGGAATTCGGCTCATCGTCATCGTAGGAATAGTCCGGTGGCTCGGACCCAGACTCCTCCGATCGTTCAAACCGAGGCTGTTCCGGTTCGCGCACCGGTTCACTCACCGTTTGCGATTCGGCTTGCCTGTCAAGCGGCTTGTATTCGATATCCGGAAGGCCGAAATTGTCGGATGAATCATCCGTAGGCTGGTCTTCGTTATCCTTTTTATTTTTTGCCATGGTTTTGGTTTTAAAAGGGTTCTTATTAACAAAAATAACCTAAATTCTTTAAAATCGAAGTGTTTAGAAGCTCCACGTCACCCCTCCCATCACCTGGAGGCCTCTCACCGGGTAATACAAATAGACCTGATAATTGTTCGACAGCAGGTTATTGAACTTCAAAAAGGCGGAGACCTTCTTTGATATGAAGTAATCGACGCGCACATTCAGGTCTACTGCCGGATCGAGCGTCACCGTTTTCATTGCCTGCTCGTCACGGGCTTTGATCCCTCCCTGAGCAATGAAATCAATATTAAACAGAAGCTTGGAATACAAACTATAGGAGGAATTAAACGCAAGGCGATACGTGGGCCGATAGGGTACGAAGGTGGTTGAATAATGAAAATAATCTCCGCGAAGTACCATCTTCACCGTCTCTCCATAGCTGTACCCGAGTTCAGCAAAAAGATTTAACCGTTGTGTGTTAGCCCGGTTATAAACCACGTCAAACCTGGCTCTGTCGTTCTTTGCATTTTGATAGAAATACAAGTTCTTCAGGTTGGCCGTAGATACGCCTGCTGCGAATGCCACTTTTTTACCCAGGTTTCCTTTCAAACCGGAAAGAAGTTCGACGGACCGGTTGGTATGAAAAATATCGATATTCGAATTGATCCATAGGTTCTCCCGTGAAAGCGTATGCAATGAAACTTTGTCGATGTCCCCGGTCAGGGCGGCATAGGCGGTCACCGATTCACTCAAATTGTAATCGGCCCTGACGTTGGGATAGACATGAAAGGATTTGTTCCTTCCGATCGTGTCGTTCTCGTACGCTACGTTGGCTCCCAGGGTTAACCAGAGTTCGTCAATCGGAGTGAATCGATAGGAAGGCTTAACTCTAAAAAGATTTCTTGGTTTCAGTCCGGGCCGGGAATCTTTTCGATCAATAAGGAAATAATCGGAATTCAAATTGATCCGGGCGTCCTCTGAAATTTTATAGACACCTTTAAAAAGAAGTCCCAATTCACTTTCCTGAGCAAGGTATTGATCGTTCAAATGACTGTATGAACCTTGCAGAGAATACGTAAGGTCGGCCGGCTTTGCATTTTCAATTCCGGCGCTCAGGCTCACCGTTGTATAATGCTGGGCTATTGCATCGCGGTTGGGCTCCGTACCAGGGGTATATCCATAGAAATACGTGTTCCGGTTTTCATAGCCGATGGTTCCGCTGGCTACGACGGAGTTGCTCATCGCTTTACCAAAGAGGTTCATTTCCGTCGCACCACTCGCTGAGTTTTTGTGGTCCACAGGCCCATTTCCAAAGCTATGGTGATAAAAATGAGCGCCATAGAATTGATTCTTGTTGCGCTTCGAATTGAAAAAGGCCTCCAGGTAAGGGGAAGCATAATTTCCGTAGCCGGCGCTCAGGGAGTTGCCATATACTTTTGAAATATCTTCCTGCTTCAACTTCAACGGCCGGATGGCTGGATTAAAATCGGGTGTGGTGAATCGCAGGTTTTTGAATTGATAAACAATCTCAGGCGCGACAGGCTCCATCGGCCGCGGGGGAATCTTGTCAAAATTGCGGTCTGCCTGCGGCAAGGTAATCTGACGGTCTTTTAGGATTTGGATCTCTGCACTCGGGATACCGCCATCCTTTTCCCATTCCTGCTGCCCGAATAAGGAGATCGGGAAAAGGGTTCCGATCACGAGGACAGCAGCCCGAAGGAACAAGTGAAGTCCTTTGCTCCCGGGTGTCGGGTGAGAATACATCGATGGCTGTTTTGTCATTAATTCTTCTTGTTGTCGACTGTATCTTGCTCTGCCTGTTTTTGCTTTTTCAGCTCCTCATCATCCAATTTTTTCAATTTCTCCTTTGCCTGGTCCTTAATGCCTTGCAAGGGGAAATTGTCGACCAATGATTTCAGGGTACCTTTCGCCTGAAACGTCTCCCCCATCGCAATATAATTGTCGGCCATCAGCAGGTAGGATTTCCCTACCCAGTCGGTGTAGGCGGCAAAGTCTTTGTTCAGGCCCACCAGTGTTTCATAGCATCCCTTGTAATCCTTGTTGAGATAGAAGATCTCACCCAGCAAGTATTTTGCTTCCGCGCCATACTCGTCCCGTGCTGTGTTGAGTGTGCTCAAAAATTCATCTTTTGCCGTCTCGAAGTCGCCGCGCCCCATGGCTGCCTTGCCGAGGAATAGCATAGCTTTATTTTCCGCACCGGCATTGACTTTTCCTTTCTCCAGGATCAGGCGGGCATAGGCATCTGCTGAATCATACTGCGCCAGCTGGAAATACGATTCCATTAGCCCTGTCCACGCGATCGATTGGTCCTTCTTCGTCGTCGCCAATTTGGCCAGCTTTTGGAAATGGGAAACAGCCCTCTCAAAACCTCCCCTCTTGAATTCCAACTCGGCCATCCGGTTGATCACCTTATTGGCGAAAGGGAAAGCATCATCGGAATTAATTTCTGAGTAGACTTTAAGTGCGCCCTCAAAATCTTTTAACCGGTACAGGGATTCCGCCCTGTAAAAATTGGCTTCCGCTTTTCGGGGACTCGCGGGATAGGCGCTGATATAATTAACAAGACTGTTGATCGCCCGTTGATAGTCCTGGTTGAAGTAGAGATTCTTTGCTGCCTCAAATTCCACGGTCTCAATTCCTTTTGCGTCCGGATTGGCCGCCTTGAACTGGGTAATATACTTGTCAAATTCACCCGATCGGTTCGACAAGGAGAGCGATTCTTGTAAGGGCAGCAACACCCCGGTGGCGATCGGATGAGTCGGAAATTTCTCCATTACCGCGATATAATCGTCGGCTGTCTTCGTATAGTCTTTGAGGTTATAGTACGAGGCTGCCCGGCGTTGATAGGCGTAGGGCAAAAAACGCGAGGGTTTATTGACAGAAATAATCTTGCTGAATTCCGATACCGCGGCGGCATAATTACCCTGTTCAAAATAGAATTGAGCCCGGTCAAACATGGCCTCGTCAACGTACCGGGAGGCGGGATTGTCTTTGATCACCTGATCCAGTTCGATGGCAGCGTCGCCGTACTTGCCCTGGATTCCGAGAATCACACCCAATTGCAAATGAGCATAATCCCCATCGGACGAGTTGAGCTGAATTGCTTTCTTGTACTGATTGACTGCGTCGGAATAGGCTTTGGTGACGTAATAACAATCCGCAAGCCGGAGGACGCCGTCGCTGTAGCTGGAATTCGTCGTTGCCGATATCCTGACAAATTCCCTGAAGTTGATGAGCGCCCTGTCATATCGCTGGACATTGTAATAAGCGTAGCCCAAGCCATAGCGCGTTTTGGAAAGGAGATCCGGGTTCGATTGCTGGACCACTGCCAATGCTCCTTCGTAGTTTGGAATAGCTTGAGTATATTTCTTTCCGATGGAATAGGCCTCCCCGCACCAGAAGCTCGCTTCCGCAACATATTTCAAGTCAACCGGTGTGCGCAACGATCGTTCAAAATAAACAACAGCCTGGGCATAATCCTCTTTATTGAATAGCTCGGTCCCTTTCAGATAGGAGGCCTTTTGATAGGCGCGATCGATAGCAGGACTTCGCGAGGGCAACGATTCAATGTATTCAATGGCTTTGTTGTAATTATTGGCATTGACGTACGCCACGGACAGGAGTTCCTTGACTTCGCCAATGTATGCGCTCCCGGGGAAATCGGTTAGAAATTTCTCAAATTCACTGATGGCTTGATCTGCGCGACCGAGGTCATAGCAAATTTTAGCAAATTGATAGGCGCTCTCTTCCGCCAACCGTTTGTCCGTTTTGAACTTACGGGAATTATCAAAGGCCGTGAGGGCCAATGGCTTTTGTTGTTGTTTCAAGTACAGTGATCCGAGATAATATGATGAATAAAATCCCACGGAATCTTTGTCGGATGCCGAAGATTTAAAGTACTCCAGCGCGGCGTTATCCTGCCCGATGGAAAAGGCCGCATATCCTGCGCGGAACAAAACGCTGCGGTCGGCTATATTTTTTCCATTCAGGTATTGCTGATACCCCGCGAGGGCACTTTTGTAATCTGATTTTTTGAACTGCGCCTCTGCCGAAAGGAGGGCAATTTCTTCGGGGTTGGAAAGTCCTTCCCGCTCTTTTAAACTAGCCGTGTATTTCAGGAGTGCATCGTAATCTTTTCGCTTGTAATGCACGTTGGCGATGAGGTAGGGTACAATCCGGGAATACGAAGGGTTTTGTTCAGCGCGCAACAAATCAGTCAATGCTCCATCGAAATCGCCCAGGCCATATTCAATAAAACCCGCATAATAACTAGCCGCAGGACCGTATTGTCCGCCCCCTGTTTTAATGTGGTTAAACTGGTCAAGCGCCTCTTTCAATTTCTTTTGATTGAACTGGCTATATCCAAACCGAAACCTCCCGGTATTCTCCTGTTCAGAGGACAACCCGGAAAAATCCAGCTGCTCATAGGCTCCCGCCGCCTTGGCGTAGTCTTTTTCATTGTAATAGAAATTGCCCAGATCGTAATGAGCCGTTGCCGTATGTGGGTCCAGGGGATGGTCCTCCACGAAATCCGCCATGTCTTTTTCTGCATTGACGTGATACAAGTACAGACCGCACAATGCGCGATAGTACCCCGCCTCGGCAGTTCGCAGGTCCTCCCGGGAAGTACCCTTTAAGAAATCATCAAAGGATTGCAGGGCAGCACCGTATTCGCTGCGCTCCAACAGGTCAATTCCGGATTTATAGAGACGTTCTGATTTTTTTTGAGACAGTAAATCCTGAGCGAATGAAACGGTAAACGAAACACAGAAGACAAGTGCGAAGAGTGGCTTCTTCATCAACAATTTCTTGGTAAAACAAACAAGCTCAAAAAATATTGCAATCCTGAGTTAAAAAAAGTTGCCGGGCAAAAACAGGAACACCGCTTTCTCTACTCAAAACTAAGCAATATTACGCGAATCTCCATCATAAATCAGAATTTCAGAATTTACAGAATTTTTGAATGATGATTTGTGAGGCCGGCGTGCATCGTTAGTTTATCGGTCTGGGATCCGTTGACTAAGGAGAGGCAATAAATCCTAAAGTGCAATTATTGTTCCACCTCAGACCATCAACCGAAAGACGAGCTCTTTCAGAATCTGCCCTTCGTCGTCGGCGCCACTGTTCACTCCTTTCAATTTCAGATCAGTTTCCTTTATTAAGGAAACATTCTCAATAATTCTTGCGGTCGTATAGCGTTGCAAAGCCTGGATATAATCCTTTGCGGCAAACGGGCTGATTTTGAGAAGACTAACGAGTCCCTTCTCATTTTTTTCCTGAGCCGATGAAGCCATCAAAAGCTTGCTGAAAAAGAAGTACAGGAAGGCAACGGCGGGAATGGCTGGATTCTTTTTCGTATTGCTTTCAAAATAAGCAACGATCCTGGCCGCAAGCAATGTGTCTTTGGCGATCAGGGCTTTCTGTAATTCAAAAACATTGTATTCCCGGCTTATCCCTACCTGGCTCATCACCTTTTCGGCTGTAATGATCCCGCCCGGGTCAATCCCGGCCAACACTTTATCCATTTCATTCGCCAGGCGCTGGAGGTCATTCCCTACGTATTCCTGCAAGACACGAACAGCAGGCTCCTGTATTTCAACACCGCGTTCCTTCAAATATTCCCCGATGAATTCCGGCAATTGACTCTCATAGGGTTTTTTGAATACGGCAGAAACAGCCAATTGATCGATCTTTTTGCCCAATTCACGGCGCTTGTCAAGCGTTTTATGCTTGTGACAAAGAACCAGCACGGTAGTTGGTACGGGCCTGGCCAAGTAATCGAGCATCAGCCTGGAACCGGTCTCCTTTTGCAAGTCCGGAATGTCCTGTGCCTCTTTCACAATGATTACCTGCCGCTCCGCCATCATCGGAAATCGCCTGGCATGGGTGAGAATTACGTTGGTTGGAGCTTCCCGTCCATACAACACAAACTGATTAAAACTCCTTTCTGATTCGGTTAACGTGTGAGTCTCTATGTAGTTAGAAATCAAATCAATATAATACGTCTCCTCACCTTGTAATACATATACAGGAGCAAATTTCTTTCCCTTCAATTCTTTCAAAATCCGACTGGCAGTAGCATCCATTAATCGATCCTTTTTATGTCTTTCAGATTAAATGCGGTAGTCGTTCCAACGATGGCGCCGGCCAGGTGCGACTCCCATGAAATTCCCGGATCGGTGGGCAGAACTCCATAAAAAATCCCGCCGTACACCAGCAGGATTCCGATCGAAATTAATAAGGAGACCAGTTCGTTCCTCAGAAATCCATACACGATAAGAAAGGCGGAAAGACCATAGATCAAACCACTTGCCCCGATATGATAAGAAGCACGCGGGCTCAGGAGCCATACAAGGATATTGGTGATGAAATAGCAACGACTGAAAACAATACCCCCGATGCGTTCATAAAAGAAAAACAATACCGACCCCAGGAACAGCAAGGGCAGTGTATTCGACATCAGGTGCGTTAGACTTCCGTGGATCAAGGGCGCAGTAAAAATACCAATGAGGCCTTCGAACGTGCGCGGCTTGATCCCCAGCCATCCAAAATCAAATCCATAAAATACTTCCACGCTGAATACAAGCCACATCATAAAAACCAGCCGGAAGGGGACGACGGCGCTTCCAAAAAAACTATTCCGGGCCATCGAGCTAACGGGAAGGGTCCTTGATCATAGGCAGGCCCAGGTATTTCTCTTCCTCCTCGCCTACTTTGTTCATGCCCAGAAGTCCACCGGATGCCTCTGCCGTCCCTTGGGCAATTTCTTTTATGGAATGATAAAAAGCGAGTGCAAATGAATTGTCAAGTTTAGGAAGGATCTTATTCAGGTTGGAGAGTTCCTCCACCAGCACGGGGTTCCGCTGGGCTGCTTTGGAAGGGTAACTTTGAATGAGGACTTTCAGCTTATCTTCAAAATCTTCCGCAATATACCGGTAAAACTCAAGCAGGTTGGCTTTCGATCTTTTTTGCTTCTTCTGCGCAAGTTCAATGGCTCCTTTAATCTCATTCCGGTCGATATTCCCGTCGGCGCCGGCAATGAGGATACACGCCAGGATCGGAGCCCGCAGCATCAATTCTATTTCCGTTGGAGAAAGCTTGTCAAATTCCGGGATCATTCTGTTCGGGCGATAAGGGTGGTAAAAGTCCTGATTTAATGCAAATTTTAAAATTAAAGTTAGCAGTTTAACTTATCTTTATCAAAAGGCATTGCGATGTACGAAAAGGACCCGGTTTCCATATTTGTAGTTGAAGACGACCTCGTCTATTCTAAATTTCTTAAGCACGTGCTCGAGCTCAATCCCGACTTTGAGGTCGACTATTTTACTACTGGAAAAGAATGTATTAACAACCTCCACAAAAAACCATCCATCATTACACTGGATTATACCCTCCCCGACCTGTCAGGAGAAGGTGTATTGAAACAAATCAGGGAATTCGACCCGAATATCAGTGTGATCATTATCTCGGCACAAGATAAGATCAAAACCGCCGTAGACTTGCTCAAATTAGGAGCATTCGATTATATCGCCAAAGATCAGGAAGCGAAGGACAGGATCCTCAATTCCATCAATCATGCCCGCAACAAACACTCGCTCATCCGCGAGATTGACCACCTCAAAAAGGAAATCACTGGAAAATACGAGTTTGAGAAGAGCATTATCGGTAACAGTCCGGCGATCAAGACCGTATTTGGTCTTTTGGAAAAGGCAGTGAAGACCAATATTATCGTCTCAATTGCAGGGGAAACCGGAACCGGCAAGGAACTTGTGGCCAAGGCAATCCATTACAATTCCAATCGAAAAGACAAACCGTTTGTGGCGGTCAATGTTGCCGCCATTCCACGCGACCTGATCGAAAGTGAATTATTCGGTCACGAGAAGGGTGCCTTTACCGGCGCCATCGGCCGTCGTATTGGCAAGTTTGAAGAGGCCGAGGGAGGATCTGTTTTCCTGGACGAAATCGGCGAAATGGAACTCAGCCTGCAGGCTAAACTCTTGCGCGTTTTGCAGGAACGGGAAATAACACGCATTGGCGGCAATCAGGTGATCAAAATAGAGGTGCGCATCATTGTGGCCACCCATCGGAATTTGCAGGAAGAAGTAAAAGCAGGAAGATTCCGCGAAGATCTTTACTTCCGGATCCTGGGATTGCCGATTCCGCTCCCCCCCCTGCGGCAACGGGGCCAGGACATAATTCTAATAGCCAAATATTTCCTCGATCAGTTCACAAAAGACAATCAGCTCAAAAAATTTAAGATATCCCCCGAAGCCCAGGAGAAGCTTCTGCACTACCCTTTTCCGGGCAACGTCCGTGAACTGAAGTCGGTGATTGAATTGGCGGCCGTCATGGCCGAAGACACAGAAATCAGACCGGAAAACATCAATTTTACGAGCATTCTCGGTGAAGATAACTTCATGCTTAAAGAGATGACATTGCAGCAATACTTATATAAGATCATACGAAGTTTCCTCAACAAGAACGACAACAATGTGCTGGAAGTCGCACGGCAGCTTGATATTGGTAAGTCTTCCATTTATCGTTATCTGAAAGAAATGGAAGCAGCGGGAATATGAAGAAGCTTGCGGATTACGTAAAAAAAGGTTCGTTCTACAAGGCTGTCGTTGAAGATGGCTCGGACATTATTTTCATCGTTAGCTATCAGGGTGAAATAGTTTATCACAACGCCTCGGTAGAGGAAACGCTCGGTCACAAGCCGAACAGCCTTATCGGTAAGAACTTTTATGACTTCATTTCACCCGAAACCCTTTCTGAGTTCAAAAGGAAATATGCCCTGAGCTGCAAAAGGCCTTATTCGGCAGGTATTGAGTTTGAATTTTTATGCAAGAACAAGAAGTATAAATACCTGGAATTCAATTCGATAAATCTGCTTCAAAAAGAAGGAATCGAAGGCCTCATCCTGGACTGCCGCGACATCATGCAGAGGAAAAAAGACTCGGAAGAGTTGCTGCGGGCCCAAAAAGCCAAAGAACAATTTCTTGCCAACATCAGTCACGAAATAAGAACCCCCATCAACGGGATCGCCGGGATGGCGACCCTCCTGAACAAAAGCCCATCGGCGGAGGAACAGGTTACGTACCTCCATGCCATCAAGAGCGCGGCCGATAATCTAAAAGTCATTATCAATGACATTCTTGACCTGGCCTCAACCGAATCCGGCAAGCTTAAATTCGAAAAAATCGGATTCAGCCTGAAAGACCTGCTGGCTTCCCTGATTGATATCTTCTTCGTTCAGGCAAGGGAAAAGGGGATTGAACTGACGTATGAATTAGACCCTGAGGCCGACAAGGTGCTGATCGGCGATCCCGTTCGCCTCAACCAGATTTTGATCAACCTGATCAGCAATGCGATCAAGTTTACGCACGTTGGTTCGATCCGAATCCATGTTTCCCTTGAGAAAAAGGAAAAAAGCAAAAGCTATGTGAAGTTTGTTGTCACCGATACCGGTATTGGTGTACCGAAAGAAAAACTTTCTACCATTTTTGAAAGCTTTGGTCAGGCCGACGCAAGCGTAACCCGGAAGTACGGAGGTACCGGGTTGGGCCTGACCATTGTAAGGCAATTGGTGAAGCTGCAACATGGGTCTATTTCAGTCAAAAGTAAGGAAGATGAAGGCTCGTCTTTTAGTGTGATCATTCCCTATGAAATCGGCAAGCAGAGCGATATCGCCGACACCCATGCCCAAGCGCAGAAAAGCGATTCGTATCGCGACAGCCTGAAAAACTTAAGTGTTTTGTTAGTCGAGGATAATGATATCAACCGACTGTATGCCAGCACGATACTTAAATCGTTGGAATGTAAATTGGAGACTGCCGAGAATGGATACGTGGCCCTCGAGAAATTAAAGACCGGACTTTTCCATGTCGTTCTCATGGATATTCAAATGCCGGTCATGGACGGCTTCGAGGCCACCAAAGCCATCCGGTCCTGGGATTCTCCAAAAAGCCAGGTTCCCATCGTCGCCCTGACGGCGAATGCCACAAGGAACGACATTGAGAGGTGCCTGGCCGCAGGGATGAATGATTGTATTGCAAAACCATTCACTCCTGAAGACTTATTCAGGATCTTAATCAAGCATGGCAGTCACATCGCTGCGCCGGCCATCCCACCGGATCACATACCGGTGAAGACACCGACCATCGCTGTTGATCTAAGTTACCTGACCAACGTCGCCAACGGCAACGCCGATTTTATCAAAGAAATGATTACAACGCTTCTGGGGTCCATCCCCATTAGTATGGACCAGATAAAATCCTTTGCTATGGGGATGGAGTGGGCCGAACTCGCCAAAGCAATTCATAAAATAAAACCTGCATTAACGATGATGGGGCGAAAGGACTTGCGTGATGAAGCGATCGTCCTGGAAGAGTTTATTGTCAATGACCGGACCGCCACCTTAACGCAACGGACCCTCCGGTTTGTGGAAGACCTCAATGTGGCGCTGGAGTCTTTAAAGTCTTTTCCCGTCAGTTCCGGTTCATGATCACCAATTTTCTATAGACGGCTCCTTTTTCCGGAGTCCTGATGACCACAAAGTAAACGCCGCTGGGGAGGCCGGCCACGTTAACCGATTTCTGTCCGCCAACCGCTCCGGTAAAGTCGCCGGAGAGAACACCAATACCACGCTGGTCGGATATACTCCATGTATTCCCGGAAGGGAAATTGCCGGGCAAGCCAAACCAGAACTCACCATTGGCGGGGTTTGGAAAGAGTTGTATTTCATCTATACTGCCAGAGGACGTTGGCTCCCCAATTCCGGTAATGGTGGCGCCTGTCAGGGACGGCGCTGGCACGACCAGACTCTGGTATATTTCTTTCGTGTTTTTGTTCTGAACATAAGCCACTAGCATCAACTGGCCCGGGTTGGTGATGGGAACGTTAATTTCAACATCGGTTTTTAATACCGATTCAACATGGCCCTTGGCCCAGCTCACATTAATGGTCTCTCCGTCACTTCCAAAAAGTTGTTTCCGAAGAACCTTGTTTGCGCTTCCAACGCTTTTCTCAACCAGGGCCACCTGCGCGATCAATGGTACGTTGAGCGCTGCCAACGCTGTGATATCCAACTGCACCGTTATTTTGTTGCCGGTCCCCGAGCTGGTCAAAGCCAAATCAAAACCAGGGTCAGATAAGGCTCGCCTGTCAACTTCAACGCGGCTAATTTCCAGGTAATTGCCTTTAAAGCTGGCATCTAACCGGCCATCCATGATGGTAAACGGAGGCTGAGCAACACCGAAGAATAATGCTCTGGCAGCAGGATCCGCAGGATTGTCCTGATTGAGTTGGTCGGAACTAGGGTAACTAACATGGTAACGGATGTCATAGAAATCAGAAGCGCCGCGAAGTGCGATCCCATTGCTGTACAAGTTATCCAGGTACTGGTCCGCAGAATTACTCGCATTTAATTTAGAATTTGTGAAATGTTCGACCAGAACGTTTCTGGTCTTTTCCCCAACAAAAACATTGTCGAAAGCAAAGCCCTCAAACCGGGCTGCCGGCGGTGTCGTGGCTTCGCTTCCAAAAGCAATTCGAATCCTTACTTGCTTACGGCTACCGGGGATGGTGTCCAAATTGGCCCGGGCATTTAACCACGTACCCGATTGGCCGGTCCAACCATATTGCCCCACGCTTTGGCCTCCCGGATTTGCAATGATTTGGTCTTTGGTGTACCAATTGATGCCCGCATCGGGCACTCCTATATTTCTCCATGTATTGCCTCCATTCACAGAATATTGCAACACCGTACCATCAAAATCCTTTTGCGTATCGACCCAATAATCGAATGAAATCATCGGACGCTTCAATTGAGAAAGGTCAAAGCAAGGCCCATTGACAACGGTCTGTTCATCGGGATAATACGTTGTACTGTCAGACGATGCAGGTACATGAGCGCCCGTCCACCACGCATTGGTGGATCCCGCAACACCTGAATTTATGACCGCTCCATTGGTCGGACCCCATTGCCAACTGATTGGATCCGCAGGATTGGAAATTGCCTCCACTTTCCACCCTCCATCACTTATGTCAAAAGGTTCGAAATAGGCTGCAGCAGGTAACGGAAAGACTGTTGTGTAAGCCAGGGTAAAAAGATTTTTAGGAAGGGAACTGCTACAGCCATCATTTGTGTCAATCGTCAGTTGCGCCGTATAGTTTGTGTTGGTCGCGTACTTATGATTGGGGTTTTTAAAAGAACCTGAAGTAAATCCGCCATCCGTCCCAACGGGCATGGTCTGTCCATTTGCCCCCGATACACTGTGCCCGTCTCCGAAATCCCATGTATAATTGGTAATGCTACTCGGAGAAATGAGTGTGGTCAAGTCATTAAAACTGGTACTGTCATTGGTACAAATCGACGACCATTTGAAATTCACGTCTGGAAGCGATCCAACCCGGACCGCTTGAGGAATCGTATTAGAACAGCTCTGCGGTGAATTGGTAGTCACCGTCAACTTCACATTCCAAATACCAGGTGTTGTGAATAAATGGCTTGGATTCCGGGCAGTGTCGATGGCCGTTCCATCACCAAAATCCCATGACCAGCTAACGATGCTCGGAGTAGGCGCCGGATTAGCCCCAGGCGGAATTGGAAAGGTCGAGGCATCCGTAAAGTTGATGGCAGACGAGACGCAATGATTGGGCACAATTAAAGCCGCGGCCGGACTAGCAAAAACCCTCAATACCCGTTCCTTTTGCGTTTGAGCATTGAATGTATTTTCGTAGTAATAGATAATATTATAACCGTCCGAGGCCAAACCGTTTGTCTGAATCCACCACTCCCCGGATGCATCCTGTGAAATGATGGGACGTGTCGTTCCGGTGTACCCCGTTGTGTCAAATGCAAACCTTGTATAGGGTGCATGTCCGGTAGTCGGACCAGGATGACCACTGAGATGAACCAAACCGACACCGGAGCAAATTTCCCAATCATTTGATACACCGTTGAGATGGGCAGGGAGATCAACGGAAAAATCAACCAACGTGACCGGATTTACAATGATATCATGAGCATGCAGGGGAGTTGTATTGCTACAGCCGGTAGTCGGATCCGTGAACGCATACACAATCGAGTTCAGTCCAAGTGAAGCAGCGTTCGGGTCAAATACAGCATGGTCAAATCCGTCGCCCCCTACGGAAGTTGCTTGTAACCCACTCCCGGGACTAATGGTGAACAAACCATCTGTTTGAGTCGCGTTTGCCGTGACGGTAGGTCCGTAATTCTGGGGTACCTGAGGCGGGTTGCCCGGTGGAAGTCCACTGTACGTGAATGCAACCAGGGGAAGCAAGTTGACTTTTAGAGTCATCTGATCGGATGTCGAAGGACAAGGACCACCCGGACCATCAGGATCATTTGCAGTAAGGGTAAGGGTGATCAGATTACCAGCATCAGGACCTCCATATGTATATTGGGTATTTGCATTGGTATTGGGACCAAAACTTCCCGCACCTCCGCTCCAAACCACACCATTTGGCGTATACGTTGCAACACCCATCAACGTCACAGATGGGGTAGTGGGATCGGAGCAAACTGCCAGGTCAGGGCCGGCAGAAACAACTGCCCTGGGGTTAACGGTCGCGCTGATCGTAAAGGGGTCTCCGGTACATCCACTCGTACCCGTTGGTATCACGGTATATACCACCGTTTGAGGACTGAATGTAACGTTTGTCAGGATATCCGTAATGGTGTTGGTTGTTTGCGCACTGGTACTCTCTCCTCCTACGTTGCCATTCGCGGCGGCCTGCCAGCTAAACGTACTCGGTACACCGTTCACTCCATTAACATTCGTTTGCAGATTGTAATTTACGCCCGATCCGCTGCAAATGTCCGGTGCTGATGTTGTCAACCCTACCGGCTCAGGATGAACGATAACACTGATTTGGAAAGTATTACCCGTGCACCCTGTAACGGCGGTCGGCGTTACAGCATAGACTACAGTTTGATCCGTACTGGTCACATTGTTCAGGGCATCGTCAATGATCGGACCCGTTTTAGGAGAGGTACTTTCATTCCCCACATTGCCGTTTGAGGCGGCAACCCAACTGAACGTGCTGCCCACGTTATTTCCCATCAAGGCGATATTATTAAGCAAATTATAGTCGACCGCCACATCGCTGCAACGGGAAACAGTTTGAGCCAAGCCAACGGGTTCCGGACTTATCGCTACGCTCACGGTGAATGAAGTCCCAGCACATCCTGCGGCACTAAAAGGAGTGATCGTGTAGACCACTGTCACCGATAAGCTTCCTGGATTTCCCCAAACGTCGTCTTGCAATTCCGTTGCCGTTTTTCCCGGCCCTGCGCTGGGCGTACCGGCCGTTTGAGTCAATCCGTTCGGATTAACAACCATTGTATAAGAGGAAGCGGCAGGCGATCCAGCTGCAGTCGATAGTGTTGTATTGACCAGGGTATTACTGCAGCGGGTAAAATTTTGAGCCACTCCAGTCGGTTGGGGATTTACAGGGACCGTTATCGTAAATGAACCTCCCGGACAACCGCCAGAGGAAGGGGTCACCGTATAAATTGCATTCAGACTTCCACTGGTTAAATTCGTAAGCGTTTCAGCAATAGAGCCCGATCCATTTCCAACCCCACCCGTCAATCCTGATCCATAGCTGGCTGTCCAGGTAAAGGTGCTTGCCATTCCATTAGTGATGTTGGGCTGGGGATTAATGCTAAAACCTGCTGCCGAGCACACAGGCGAGCTGACCGTGTTGGATCCCACCGGCCTGGACTGCACCGGGGCATTAATAGTAAAATTGTTCCCCTGGCATCCATTCAAACCGGTTGGCGTAACCGTATAGACAACAGTTTGATTTACCCCGGTCACATTGACCAGCACATCATTGATCACAGGCCCGCTTTGAGACGAAGTACTTTCACCACCGACATTGGTGTTATTGGCTGCCACCCAACTAAAATTGCTCGCTACTCCATTGACTCCGGTAACGTTTGCCTGCAGATTATAATTAACACTTCCGTCGCTACAGATCGTTGAGGCAGTGGCATTGACTCCCTTCGGTTCCGTGGAAACGGGTACCGTGATCACAAAGGTTCCCCCCGGACATCCGGCAGTTGAGGTCGGAGTGACCGTAAAGACGGCATTTTTTGTCGAGCCTGTTTCGTTCGTGAGGGTTCCCGTTAAGGCTCCCGACCCACTTGGGGCACCGCCTGTCAGACCCGGATCATAAACCGCCGTCCAGGTAAATGTACTGGACACTCCATTGCCAATTTGTGCTTGCGGATTGAAACTAAAACTGACATCGGAACAAACTGCGGGCTGGGTCAAACTTCCACCCACCGGCTTAGGGTTGACGGGAACCGTAATGGTAAATGGATTACCCACGCAACTGGCGGGGCCCGGAGCGGTTGGCGTCACCGTAAACACGGCATTAAGTACACCGCCTGTAACGTTGGTTAGCGTACCGGTTACCGCACCGGTTCCATTCGCAGCGCCGCCTGTTAGTCCTGCATCGTATGTCGCTGACCATGCAAACGTGCTAACGACGCCATTCGTTATTTCCAACTGAGGATTAAAATTAAAGGCATTGTTAGAACAGATGGCTGCCGTCACTGCATTGGACGAAGCCGGAACAGGATTTACGGTAACATCCCATGTAATGGAATTACCACTGCAGCCATTTGCTGTCGGTGTGATGGTGTACCGTACAACACCCCCGGCATTGGTTGTTGTTAATGCTTGCGAGATCGTTGTCCCAGCTCCGCCGGCATGGCCAGCCACTACGCCACTCAATACGCTGGTTGTCCATGTGAATGTCGTCCCGGAAACACTGTTGGGATTTTGCAAAAGAATGTTTGTATTCCCTCCACTGCATAAGGCGGTTGTACTGACACCATTGACAGCGGCGGTTGGCACCGGACTCACCGTCACATCCACACTTAAGGGAGGGCCTACACAACCTCCGGTATTACCGGTGGCCCGAATGGTATACCGAATCGTACCACCAACGTTATCGGTAGTTAATGTTTGCACGATGGAAGTACCGCTGCCATTGGATTGTCCTAAACTTGTCCCGCTCAGGACGCTAACGGTCCAATTGTAAACGACTCCTCCTGACAGGGCGTTTGGATTGCTTAGTACGATATTGGTTGGTTGGCCTCCGCAGATAGTCGCGTTCAGGGGCACGGCACTCACTGTAGGAACCGCGTTGACGGTCACTGTTGTGGTAAACGGTCCTGCACTCGTACATCCGTTGGCGCTAACGCTGAAGTTGTACGTCACGATAACCGGGCCGCTGGTGGCGTTTGTTAGGGTCTCTGTGATAACCGACCCCGGTGTATAGGTCTTTGGCGCGGTGATCGTCCCCGTGACTGCACCATAACTTACACTGTTCAAGGTAATCATCGCACCACTCGTTGCACTATTCAGCGTTATGTTCACGGTATTTCCAGAACAAATAGAAGCCGTAGTGTTGTTGATCGCCATCGCCGGCGCAGGGTTTACGGTGACGCTGGTTTGTTGCGTTACCGGATTGCTGCAGTTGACCGTAGCCGCACTAAAAACATATGTTACGGTAACGGGTGAATTGGTTGGATTAACCAGTCCACCCGGACTCTCTACGATAGTTGCCCCGGTTGAAAATGTTCCTCCTCCGGCATAAAGTCCTCCCGTTACAACCCCATAGGTAACATTCTGCAAGGTCATGGTTGCGCCCGGGGTTGGGCTGGTGAGCGTGATGTTTGTTTGCGATCCGCTGCATATTGCTCCGCTTCCGCCTCCTGTATTATTGAGTATCGTAAATGCCGGAACTGGATTGATGGTTACAGAATACGGTGCAGTGGTCACCGTGCAGCCCGTAGCGGTGATGGTCTCGCCTACTGTCAGCGTTCCCGTTCCCGAAGCTCCCCAGGTTACCGTAATGCTATTCGTTCCAGCGCCTGCTGTGATGGCGCCACCGGAGATCGTCCAAACATAGGTATGACCTCCTACGGCAGCCGTACTATACACAACTCCCGCCTGACTTGAGCATACTGCTGCTGCCCCACCTATAGCAGGAGCCGGGTTCGCATTGATTGTTACATTGTAATTGGATGTCGTCACTGCGCAACCCGTCGCGGTGATCGTCTCCGCTACAGTCAGTGTGCCCGGTCCTGCAGTCCCCCACGTTACCGTGATGCTATTTGTTCCCGCTCCTCCCGTAATCGCTCCGCCTCCAATCGTCCATATGTAGGTATGGCCTCCGACATTGAGTGTACTATAAACTACTCCCGGTGCATTGGCACACACTGTATTTAAACCGCTGATAACCGGTGTGGGGTTGGGGTTGATCGTTACATTGTAATTGGATGTGGTCACAGTACAACCTGAGGCTGTGATCGACTCGGCTACCGTCAATGTCCCTGTCCCGGAGACTCCCCAGGTTACGGTAACACTATTTGTCCCGGCGCCTGCAGTGATTGCGCCACCGGAGATCGTCCATACATACGTATGACCTCCTACATTTGGCGTACTATATACTACTCCCGACTGATTTGAGCATACTGCGACTGCCCCGCCGATAGCAGGAGCCGGGTTTGCATTGATTGTTATATTGTAGGGAGAGGTGGTCACTGCACAACCCGTCGCAGTGATCGTCTCAGCCACCGTCAATGTGCCCGGTCCGGCTGCACCCCACGTAACGGTAATGCTATTCGTTCCGGCGCCTCCCGTGATTGCTCCTCCTCCAATCGTCCATACATAGGTGTGACCTCCGACATTGGGTGTGCTATAAACTACGCCCGGTGTGTTAGCACATACTGAGTTCAACCCGCTGATGACCGGTGTGGGGTTTGGATTGATCGTAACGTTGTAGTTTGCTGTGGTCACGGTACAACCTGAGGCTGTGATTGTCTCGGCTACCGACAATGTCCCTGTCCCAGAGGCTCCCCAGGTTACAGTAATACTGTTCGTTCCAGCGCCTGCTGTTATCACGCCACCGGAGATGGTCCACACATAACTGTGACCCGCTACCGCAGCCGTATTATATACAACGCCTGACTGGTTGGAGCATGCCGTTACTGCTCCACCGATCGCCGGAGCAGGGTTCGCATTGATTGTTACATTGTAGGGTGCGGTAGTCACTGCACAACCCGTTGCCGTGATCGTCTCGGCTACGGTCAGTGTGCCCGGTCCTGCTGCGCCCCACGTAACGGTGATACTGTTTGTTCCAGCGCCTCCTGTGATTGCTCCTCCTCCAATCGTCCATACATAGGTATGGCCTCCAACATTGGGTGTACTATAAACTACTCCCGGTGTGTTGGCACATACTGAATTCAACCCGCTGATGACCGGCGTGGGCTTGGGGTTGATTGTCACATTGTAGGGAGAAGTGGTCACTGTACAACCTGAGGCTGTTATCGTCTCTCCTACCGTCAATGTTCCTGTCCCCGAGGCTCCCCACGTTACCGTAATGCTGTTCGTCCCGGCGCCCGCGGTGATCGCACCACCGGAGATCGTCCACACGTACGTGTCGCCTCCAACATTTGGCGTACTATATACTGCTCCCGACTGATTTGAGCATACCGTTGTTGTCCCTGCTATTGCCGGCGTTGGATTCGAATTAATCGTTACATCGAAATTGGCAGTGGTCACTGCGCAGCCGGTGGCTGTGATCGTTTCGGCTACCCTCAATGTCCCGCTACCCGCTACCCCCCAATCTACCACAATGGCATTGGTACCTGCACCGCTGGAAATCGCGCCGCCTATGATCAACCAGGCATACGTATGCCCTGCGATACCGGGAGTACTGTACGTTACTCCGGTTGAGTTCTCGCACACCTGGTTTAGTCCGCTAATGGCTGGTGTCGGCGAAGGGTTAACGGTTACGTTGTACGGCGCAGTCGTTACCGTGCAACCTGAGGCCGTGATCCGCTCTGCTACTGTTAAAGTCCCTGTCCCTGAGGCTCCCCAGGTTACGGTAATGCTATTCGTTCCAGCGCCTGCTGTGATCGCGCCACCGGAGATCGTCCATAGATAAGTATGACCTCCTACGGCGGCGGTATTATAAACTGCGCCTGCCTGATTTGAGCATACCGCTGCTGCCCCACCTATAGCAGGAGCCGGGTTCGCATTGATAGTTACATTGTAATTAGACGTGGTTACTGCACAACCCGTTGCGGTGATCGTCTCCGCTACGGTCAGTGTGCCCGATCCTGCTGCTCCCCACGTCACCGTGATGCTATTTGTTCCAGCGCCTCCCGTGATTGCTCCTCCTCCAATCGTCCAAACATAGGTGTGACCTCCGACATTGGGTGTGCTATAAACTACGCCAGCTGTGTTGGCACATACTGAGTTCAACCCGCTGATGACCGGCGTGGGAGTTGGATTGATCGTTACATTGTAATTTGATGTGGTCACTGTACAACCTGAAGCGGTGATCGTTTCCCCCACCATCAATGTTCCTGTCCCCGAAGCTCCCCAGGTTACAGTAATGCTATTCGTTCCAGCGCCGCCAGTGATCGCAGCACCGGTAATAGTCCACACATAACTATGACCTCCTACAGCGGCCGTATTATATACTACGCCTGACTGGTTGGAGCATACCGTTACTGCCCCCCCTATCGCCGGAGCCGGGTTTGCATTGATTGTTACATTGTAGTTCGGTGTGGTCACTGCGCAACCCGTGGCAGTGATCGCTTCGGCTACAGTCAGTGTGCCCGGTCCTGCTGCTCCCCACGTAACGGTGATGCTGTTCGTTCCGGCGCCTCCCGTGATTGCTCCTCCTCCAATCGCCCATACATAGGTGTGGCCTCCAACATTGGGCGTACTGTAGACTACTCCGGGGGTGTTGGCACATACTGAATTCAACCCGCTGATGACCGGTGTTGGACCCGGGTTGATCGTAATATTATAAGGGGCAGTCGTCATCGCGCAACCCGTTGCCGTGATTGTTTCCGCGACCGTTAATGAGCCTGCTCCGGAAGGTCCCCATGTTACGGTAATGCTATTCGTTCCGGCACCGGCTGTGATCGCACCACCGGAAATCGTCCACACATAGGTATGACCTCCTACTGCGGTCGTACTATATACTACGCCCGCTTGATTTGAGCATACCGTTGTTATCCCGCCTATCAAAGGCGTTGGTTTGGGATTGACCGTGACGGTGACCGGCTTAATGTCAAAACATCCTGCTGCTGTTGTCCCTTTGATATAATATGTTCCGGCTCCCGCCGTTGAAGGTGTCGCATAACCGATCGTCGCTCCTGCATTAGTCCAGTATGTGTACACTAATCCGGCTGTGGACCCTGCCGTTACCGCTGCTGTTGTGAGATCTACGGTACCGGGTGTGCATACTGCGGCAGGATCAGTGATCACAACCGTTGGCGTTGGATTAACAGTAACAGTGACTGGCTTGATGTCAAAGCATCCTGCTGCCGTTGAACCTTTGATATAATACGTCCCGTTGGTGGCCGCCGCCGGAGTGCCATAGGCGATCGTGGCTCCGGCGTTGGTCCAGTACGTATATGTTAACCCGCCGGTGGACCCGGCAGTCACCGTCGCCGCGGTGATGTCAACCGTAGCCGGTGAACATACCGCCGCCGGATTAGTGATCACGACCGTTGGTGACGGATTGACCGCGACGGTCACTGGCTTAATGTCAAAACACCCGCCTCCTATGGTCCCTTTGATGTAGTACGTCCCGTTGGTAGCTGCTGCCGGCGTACCATATGAGATGGTGCCTGCCGCATCAGTCCAATAGGTATAAGTCAACCCGCCGGTAGAGCCTGCTGTGACGGCCGCCGCCGTGATGTCAACTGTAGCAGGTGAACATACCGCCGCGGGATTAGTGATCACGACAGTCGGAGCAGCATTGACAGTGACTGTGACAGGCTTGATGTCAAAACATCCGCCGGGCAGTGTTCCTTTGATATAGTACGTGCCATTGGTGGCTGCTGCCGGAGTACCGTAAGCGATCGTTGCTCCTGCATCAGTCCAATAAGAAAAAGTCAACCCATTCGTAGAGCCAGCTGTCACTCCCGCTGCTGTGATGTCGACTGTAGCTGGTGAACAAACTGCCGCCGGATTGGTGATCACTACCGTTGGCGTCGAATTGATGGTGACCGTGACCGGTTTGATGTCGAAACATCCGCCTCCAATGGTCCCTTTGATAAAATACGTGCCATTCGTAGCTGCTGCCGGAGTACCGTATGCGATCGTTGCTGCTGCGTTGGTCCAGTACGTATACGTCAGCCCACCGGAGGACCCAGCGGTTACTGCCGCGGCTGTGATGTCAACTGTAGCAGGTGAACAAACTGCCGCCGGATCGGTGATCACAACGGTAGGCTGCGGATTGATCGTGACGGTAACCGGTTGGATGTCAACGCATCCGCCTGCTGTTGTTCCTTTAATATAATAGGTGCCGCTGGTGGCCGTTGCCGGAGTACCATAAGCGATCGTCGCTCCTGCATCGGTCCAGTATGTGTAGGTTAATCCGGCTGTCGAGCCCGCCGTTACAGACGCAGTTGTCAGATCAATCGTCCCGGGTGCGCATACTGCGGCAGGGTTGGTGATCACGACCGTCGGTGGCGGATTGACGGTGACCGTGACTGGCTTGATGTCAAAGCATCCTGCTGCTGTCGTCCCTTTTATATAATAGGTACCATTGGTGGCTGCTGCCGGCGTACCATAAGCGATCGTTGCTCCGGCATTGGTCCAGTACGTGTACGTCAACCCGCCGGTGGACCCTGCGGTCACCGCTGCTGCAGTGAGGTCAACTGTAGCCGGCGAACATACCGAGGCAGGATTGGTGATAACGACAGTCGGTGTAGGATTGACGGTCACCGTCACGGGCTTGATGTCAACGCATCCGCCGGCTGTTGATCCTTTAATATAATAGGTGCCGCTGGTGGCCGTTGCCGGAGATCCATAAGCGATCGTCGCTCCTGCATCAGTCCAATACGTGTAGGTTAGTCCTGCTGTCGAGCCCGCCGTTACAGCCGCTGTGGTCAGATC
>Ga0193718_1000049_pt1 | contig 24156 bp, 16 predicted proteins | sample U2a1metaG_FD_144918 | JGI IMG/M metagenome (GOLD analysis project Ga0193718, IMG submission 144918) | Soil microbial communities from a riparian zone of the East river system, Colorado, United States - U2a1 | ecosystem: Environmental > Terrestrial > Soil > Riparian zone | place: USA: East River... | reverse complement strand
CTTTCAGATTCACTTCAGCGGCAGCGGATTTTGCGTTGGAATGATTACTGGACTGCGCAAAAGAAACAAGGACTGATCAAAACAGTGAAGGCCGAAGGTGAAAAACTAAAATTCGCGAGGACGGCGTTTATCAACTTTGATTCCCTGCTGAACCGGACCTACACCCCCGCGCCCCCGGCGGTGATGAACCTGTTTCGTACCCTTTTCTTTGACGATTATATTACTGAAAAAGAAGGGCTCACTACTGTGGTTACGCTTGCCAGTGTAGGTGCTAACCAAAGCGACAGTTTGTATAAAAGACTGGAGTCGACACCGCACGTTCAAGCCCTGGACAAACGCGTGCTAACGAACTTATTCGTCTCCTATGTCCACGCCGATTTCACCTTTATCGTTGCCTTTACTTCTGCATTGGTATTTCTCGTCCTGCTTCTCTCCTATGGTCGCCTGGAGCTGACATTGATCACCTTTATTCCCATGCTGGTGACCTGGATATGGATCCTGGGTCTCATGGCCTTGTTTGGAATTGAGTTTAATATCGTCAATGTCATGGTTTCTACGTTCATCTTCGGGCTTGGGGATGACTATAGTATTTTCATCATGGATGGATTGCAGCAGGAGTATGCGATGGGTCGTCAAACTATGCAATCCATAAAGGATTCAATCTTGCTTTCGGCCGTTACGACCATCAGTGGATTAGGGGTCCTGATCTTCGCTCAACATCCGGCTCTTAAATCTATTGCTGCCATTTCCATCATAGGGATAGTTTGCGTGTTCGTAATGTCACAAACGCTGGAGCCTTTTCTTTTCAGAAAACTCATTTCAGACCGCACCCGGAAACAATTCCCTCCCCTGACGTTATTCGGATTCCTGATCAGCGCATTCATTTATTTCCAGTTTGTCATCGGGGCATTTGTACTGACCCTCATTGGTTTTGTTTTTACAAAGATCATTCCATTCCAACGGAAAGGGCTTCGCACGGCCTACCATTCGCTGATACGCCTGGCCACCCATTCATTGATTTATACCGGGTTTCATGTAAAGAAACGCGTCATCCATTTAGCGGGACAATATGACACACCTAAAATTATTATCAGCAATCACGAATCCTTCCTCGACATTCTATTGACCACCATGCTTCACCCAAAAGTTCTGCTGTTCACCAACCGGTGGGTGTGGAATTCTCCCCTCTTCGGTGGCGTAGTCCGGCTGGCCGATTATTACCCGATCGAAGAAGGTGCAGAGAACAGTTTTGAAAAACTTCGCAACCGTGCTCAGGATGGTTATTCCATTTTAGTCTTTCCCGAAGGAGCGCGTTCCGCTGACGGCCAGATGAAACGGTTCCACAAAGGCGCTTTCTACCTCGCCGAAAAATTACAACTCGATATTCTACCCTTACTCCTTCACGGCGCAGGCCACTCCGTGCCCAAAGGTGATTTCTATGTACAGGCGGGTCAACTGACCATGAAGTTCCTGCCTGCCATTGCTGCTGGCGACTTGCGGTTTGGATCCACCTATACCGATCGGACCAAATCCATCAGTCGTTATTTTAAAGAGGAACATGCAAAGCTCGCCGCTGAAATCGAGACACCTTATTATTACCGGCACAAACTCATTAGCAATTTTCTATACAAGGGACCTGTATTGGAGTGGTATCTTCGCATCAAATTGAAACTGGAGAACTATTACCTCGGGTATCACACCTTGGTACCGCGGAACGCTTCTGTGCTCGATCTGGGTTGCGGTTACGGATTTCTCAGCTACATGCTGCATTTCTCCTCTAAAGATAGGCAGATTACTGGCGTCGATTTTGACCTTGAAAAGATTACCGTCGCCCATCATGGCTACTCACGGGGTGACCAACTCCAGTTCGAATGTGCCGATATCACCTCTTATGATATTAAGAAATTCGATACTATTATCATTAATGATGTCCTGCATTATCTCCAACCGGACCAGCAGGAGAGCTTGCTTAAAAAATGTTTTGAAGGACTCAACCCGGGTGGCCTGATCCTGGTCCGGGAAGGCGATCGCGATCTGAAACAAAAGCAAAAAGGGACAGCCCTTACGGAATTTTTCTCCGTTACACTATTGCGTTTTAACAAGGCGAAGCAGCCCCTCCATTTTGTTTCCGGTGAACAGCTCCGGCACCTTGCCCAATCCCATGGACTGGAAATAACGACATGGGATGATACAAAATACACATCCAATGTTACTTTTGTAATAAAGAAAAAGACCAACGTGTAAAACCTTTTTTTTGGCCCTTTTTGCATAAAAATTGCCGAAATAGGGGCCTTTCTATCAAATGCATCAATACGACGTAGTCATCATCGGAAGCGGGCTGGGCGGACTGGCATGCGGTACCTTGCTCGCCAAAGAAGGTTATAAAGTTTGCGTCCTGGAGCGCAACAAGCAAGTCGGCGGCAATCTCCAAACCTTTGCCCGGGACCGGGTCATTTTTGACTCCGGCGTCCATTATGTGGGCTCGCTGGAAAAAGGACAAACCCTTTACCAGTTATTCCGGTATCTCGGCATTATGGACAAGTTGAAGCTCCACAAAATGGACGAAGATATCGTAGACGGAATTATGTTCAGGGATGATCCAAAAGTCTATCGGTATGCACAAGGCTATGATCGATTCATTAAAAACCTGGTCGCCGATTTTCCTGAAGAGGAGGAAGCGATCCGGCGGTATTGTGATGAAATCAAAACGGTGTGCTCTAAATTCCCGCTCTACAACCTGCGATCCGGCGAAGGCATTGAAAAAAATGAGGTCCTTGGGATCGACACTCAGTTGTTTTTAGAATCCATTACCGGTAATAAAAAACTGCAAAGCGTCCTGGCCGGCACCAACGTCCTGTATGCCGGCGAGGCCTACAAGACGCCGTTATATGTTCATGCCCTGGTGACCAATAGTTATATTGAAAGCGCTTACCGGTTCATCAACGGCGGATCGCAGATTGCCATTCTCCTGACGAAAGAAATTCTCCAACGGGGAGGGGAAGTCAGGAAACGCAAGCATGTAGTGAAACTGGCAGAAGAGGAAGGTGAATTAAAATATGCCGAATGTGCGGACGGGGAGCGATTCTACGGGAAACGCTTTATATCCAATATCCACCCGGTCAAGACACTGGAGATAACAGGTAGTGAGCTCATCAAAAAGGCGTATCGCAATCGCATAAAGAGTCTGGATAATTCTATCTCCGTGTTTTCGCTCAATATCGTGATGAAGAAAGACACGTTTAAATACAGGAACCACAATATCTATTTTTATGGTAATAATGACGTGTGGAGTGGAGTACATTATAAACCGGGAGATTGGCCACCCGGGTGGGCCTTGTTTTTCTCTACCTCTCCGCGGCAGAACGGGTATGCCGATGGAATTACGCTCATGACCTACATGCATTATGAGGAGGTGAAGCAGTGGGAAAATACCTTCAACACCGCAGCAGAAGAAAGCGACCGGGGATCGGATTACGAACGTTTCAAGAAGGAAAAAGCAGAAAAATTACTCACCGAAGCCGAGGTCATTTTTCCCGGCCTGACAGAGAATATTCAATCGTATTACGTCGCCACCCCGCTTACCGTGCGGGACTACATCGGTTCAGACGATGGATCGCTGTATGGTATCGCCAAAGACTACCGGAATCCGTTGAAGACCTTTATTTCCCCGAGAACAAAAATCCCCAACTTACTTTTGACCGGACAAAACCTCAACCTTCACGGTGTTATGGGTGTTGCCATGAGCGCCGTCGTGACGTGTTCAGAAATTTTTGGCATTGAATACCTCCTTAATAAGATCCGGAATGCGTAAAAGGTTCCTCAGAATACTTTCCTGGTCTTTCCTGTGTCTCCTTCTCCTTCTGGTAGGCCTGGTGATCTATGTCAACATCGTAGCGCGAACGCACCCTCCCCTCCCCGCCCAGCCGGAAAGTCTTCTTATAGAACGAAAGGAGTTGGCCAATGGCGTTTACACCCTGGGCAACAATTGGTTCCGGAAAAGTGAAACGGGACTCTTCGAACTCTACGTGGAAGGCAGACCTTTTGAGCGCGGCGTCGCCAATGGCAGGCTTACTAAAGAATTAGTCCAATACCAGGAAACGGTATTTACTCAGCAGCTTCACAAGCTGGTGCCTTCTGACTTTTATCTGACCCTGTTGAAATATTTTGTCGGTTGGTTCAACCGCGACCTCGAAGAAAGCGTGCCGGAAGAATACCGGCAGGAAATTCTTGGCGTCTCCCAGTCGGCCTCGGCTGAATTTGATACTATTGCCCCGGCCTATCAGCGTATACTAAACTATCACGCCGCCCACGACATTGGTCACGCGTTGCAAAATATGTCCCTGGTGGGTTGCACCTCCTTTGCCGTCTGGTCAGGTAAATCAGAAGACAGCACCCTGCTCGTGGCTCGCAATTTTGACTTCTTTGTAGGCGATGAATTTGCGAGAGATAAAATTATTGCCTTCTACCGTCCCAGCGACGGATATAAATTTATGATGGTGACCTTTGGCGGTATGACCGGCGTTCTTTCCGGAATGAATGACCAGGGGCTTACGGTGACCATCAATGCAGCCAAATCGGATATTCCTTCCGCTTCGGCAACACCGGTCTCACTGGTAGCTCGCGAAATCCTGCAGTACGCCTCCACTATCGATGAGGCCTATGCTATAGCCGCAAAGCGCCATATGTTTGTATCCGAATCCTTTTTAATTGGCTCTGCCAAAGACAAATCGGCGGCCATCCTTGAAAAGACACCGGATGCACTGGGCCGGGTAGATCCAACCGGAGATTTTATAATCTGCACCAATCATTTTCAAAGCAAGACTCTTGGAGATACGGAACTCAACAGGGATCATATGAAGACGAGCGCTTCCCTTTACCGCTGGGAGCGGGTTCAGGCCCTGCTGGGTCACGAAGATAAGATCTCGGTATCAAAAGCAATCCACATCCTTCGCGATCAAAAGGGTCTGGGTGACGTGAACATCGGCATGGGTAACGAAAAATCGATCAATCAACTGATCGCCCACCACGCTGTAGTTTTTCAACCGGAAAAATTACGCGTTTGGGTGTCCACTCCTCCGTGGCAGTTGGGAAGGTTTGTATGCTATGACTTAAACAACGTCTTCAACCGAAAGCCGACAGACGGGCTGGAGATTTATGAATCTTCGCTAACGATCCGGGCCGATTCGTTCTTGCTTACTAAATCCTTCCGGGATTTCATGAAATTTGAGCCCTATCGCTTTCCGTTTCTCCCTCATGATGGACTACACCCCGACAGTCTTGTAACCTGGAATCCCGAATCCTACCTTTCCTATATGCTAGCCGGGGATGCCTGTTTTTCGAAAAAAGAGTTTATCGTCGCAAAGTCGTATTACACGAAAGGGCTGACGAAAGAAATTGCTACCACCCAGGAACGGGAGCATATGGAAAAGCGCCTGAAGGAATGCGAGACTAAAATCAAATGATAACAGGAATTGGTATTGATATGATCGAAGTAGATCGCGTGGCTGAAAAAATTGCCATGAGCAGCGGCTTTCGGGAAAAAGTATTTTCCAGCGAAGAAATTGTGTTGTGCGAAGCCCGGGGCAAGAACAAGGCACAACATTATGCCGCCCGCTTTGCCGCCAAAGAAGCCTTTCTGAAAGCAACAGGCTTCGGTCTGATGCTGGGCTATGAATTGAGTGAAATTGAAGTCACGATGGACGAATCAGGAAAGCCCGGCCTGTTGCTAAAAGGAAATTTTGAAGAACAGGCCCGCGTGCACCAGTGGAAAATCATTCACCTTTCGTTGTCACACCTCAACGAGATCGCCTGTGCCGTAGTGGTGATTGAACGTTAAATTTAGAAAGCAACATGATCCCGGAAATAGAATTACAGACGAGTGGTCGCATCAAAGCGTTCCAGGAAGAGAAACTGAAGGAAACGCTTCGCTACGTCAATCAGCACTCCCCTTTTTATCAAAAGCATTTCGCACAGCATCGCATCGTTCCGGAACAAATTAACCGGCTGGAAGACCTGTCGCGGATTCCTACCACAACCAAAGACGATCTTCAGCGAAATAACTGGGACTTTTTGTGCGTACCCAAAGACAAGATCATCGAATATACAAGTACGTCCGGTACCCTCGGTAAGCCTGTGACTATTGCTCTTACGGAAAAGGATTTACAGCGTCTCGCCTACAATGAATCTATATCGTTCGCCTGCGCCGATGGTACCCCGGCTGATCTTTATCAACTTATGTTAACCCTCGATCGTCAGTTCATGGCAGGCATTGCCTACTATGAAGGGATCCACAAACTCGGAGGCGGGCTGGTACGGACCGGGCCGGGTCTTCCGGCGTTGCAATGGGAGACGATAGAACGATTGGAACCGACAACGCTGGTGGCGGTTCCTTCTTTCCTGATCAAGTTAATTGACTATGCCCACCAACATAAAATAGACCTTAACCGGACGTCGGTTAAAAAGGCAGTGTGTATCGGGGAAAGTTTCCGGTCGCCGGATTTGCAACTCAATACCCTTGGGAAAAAAATCACTGGCGAATGGGACATCCATCTTTACGGCTCCTATGCTTCCACAGAAATGCAAACCGCTTTCACCGAATGCCATTTCGGCAAAGGCGGGCACCACCATCCCGAATTGATCATCATTGAAATACTGGATGAGAATGACCATCCGGTGACCAAGGGCGAAGCCGGAGAGCTGACCATCACTACACTGGGGGTTGAAGGGATGCCGCTGCTCCGTTACAAGACAGGCGACATGCTGTCTGTTTTTGAAGAGCCTTGTGCCTGCGGTCGCCATACCGTCCGCCTGGGGCCAGTGGTAGGCCGTAAGCAGCAGATGATCAAGTTAAAAGGCACGACACTTTATCCGCTCGGCGTTTTTGAGATCCTGAACGAAGTCGCTTCTGTTCAGGATTATGTCGTTGAAGTTTTAACCGGCGAACTCGGACTGGATGAGCTTAAACTCCATGTCTTAATTGAGCCAGCGCTGGAACCCGTCGTCAAAACTGCACTTCAGGGTGCGTTTCAATCCCGCCTTCGCGTGATCCCGGAGATCGTCTTTGTTTCATTGCGGGAAATGGAGCAGATGCAAACAGCGGGCTCGAACAGAAAGCTGACGAAGTTTATTGACCGGAGGCTTCCCGGCACGCAAAACATTCTTAGCATCAAATAAGGAATGGACAGTAAATGAAATGGGCCGCCTTGCGGCAGCCCATTGTTTATCAAAACCGCTCCCCTCTCCATTTTGGAGAGGGGCCGGCCTGCCTACCGAAGCCTTGGCGTAGGTGGGGGGTGAGGAAAGCTATTGTTGGTTCACATAAGGATAAACAAATTCCTCGGCTCCTTTTTTTATCTTAATAATGTATTTACCGGCACTCAGTTCAAAGAAGTCCACAATCGTTTTGGCTTGAAGGATATTTTCTGTGCCAACCAGGTTTTGATTCATATCAAAAACCTCTACTGTTCCACCGATCAGTCTTTTGTCCGCTTTGAAATAGAAAATGTATCTTTTGGTTGATATTACTTTCACGGCGTTCGTGTCTGAGGGCGTACCCGATGCAAAGGCAGGAGCGACAAACAGGACGAGGATGATGACAAAGCTTATTATGGTTTTCATACCCATACTAAAGCGAACGGCATGCCATGGGGCAAATGCCCGAAACTAACGGATTTAGCAGGTTTGGGGGATGGGTGTTATCCCTTATTGGGAGGGGCAGTCCCTAATGATGTCTGTTGTCCCTTTTTGGGGCAAAAAGTCGCAATACGGTCACAAGACTTTGTATTGAGCTGAGGCCCGATGTCGTGCTCACCTGGGGACCGGCGGGCTGGACGGGGCACCACGACCACCGGTTAGTGGGATCCGTGGTGACCTAAGTCTTCGCCGATCAAATTGTCTGAACTTTGATTCTTGTGATTTGAATGATGAGCATGATCGTTTTCAAAGAGAGTATAGTATAAGAATCATTTTAATCATTAAAATCAAAAGAATCAAAGCTCAGACAACTTGGACGGAGCGAACCTCACAGATAACTCAACCACATCTTATCCTTGTTGTTTCTCTTATACTGTTCATACCTTTTGCACAAAGGATACAATACCACGATCACGAGGAGCCAAACAAGGTAAACCACACCCAGCGAAAACCCATATCCTGTCAACTCAACTGAATTCGTAATCCACCCGTCGAATACCATATGGCTTGCGGGATGACCGGTAAGAACGGCGGCGGTCAGGGCAACGAGGTGCACCACGTAAATGTGTACGATATAAAAAAATAAGGGTACCCGTCCGATGACAATAAGCGCACCCGACACTCTACCGGCAACACGTTCCGTAAACGCCAGAAAAAGCAAGGACGGAGCCAGCGTCATCAGCAAATATAGAAGGGAAGGTGGATACTTGTTCGTATTCAGGAAGGACAGAAAAGTAAACACAGAAGAAGGCTGGACCGACCAGGGTTCAGGATCGCCATAGAGGTTGCTCCACCGTAGTACAATAAAAAGCAGTATCCCAATCGTCCCCAGGCGAATCAACATTTTTCTCCTCTTTTCGAGAGCGATCGAAGGGGTGTAGAAACTTCCGAAACAATATCCTAATGCCATCACCCCTACCCAAGGGACGAGTGCATATCCAACAAACAGGTTTCGTCCCACTCCCCAAGAAAAACGATTCTGATCGCGAATAATCGACCAGGCAAAAGTGCTCAGACCGTTGCCCGGAAAATGAATGCCGTCGAACGCATTGTGGAAAAGGATCATCGCTATACCAATCCCGAGGATCCATTTAAACCTAAGGTAAACCAGCCCCGCAAGCGCGATCATTCCGACCCCCAAAGCCCAGATGACGGTGAGAGCGATAAAGGAAAAGGTAATGTTAAAAAACCAGGCGAAGTTGATAACGGTCAATTCCAGGAAGATAAGCCACAACCCCCTTTTCAGCAGAAAGGAAGAAAGTGCAGGGATACCTTTTTTAATTCCAATCTGGTAAGCGGACGTACCCGCCAGGAACACAAATACGGGTGCGCAAAAGTGAGTGATCCAGCGGGTGAAGAACAGCGCCACCGAAGTCTGCGTCAGGTCGGTAGGATCGTATAGAAACGCATCGGCATGAAAGTAATCCCGCACGTGATCCAGCGCCATAATAACGATGACGACCCCGCGGAGCAGGTCGATGGATTCTATCCGGGAAGAGGGTAAGGTTGTTGATTCCATTGTTCTGATCTATTCCCGGCAAATCTAACTAATGGAAGCGAGGAGATCACACCGCTTTCTTGCGATCTGCTTTAATATCAACTGGGATTCCGGTGACTATGTCGGTTGAATACTATTTTTTTGATCTTTGCGCCTCCGCGTCTCTGGATGAAATTTCTACAGCAGAGACGCTGGGACGCAAAGGAGGCGCAGTGAATTAATAGAATATTTGCGCCTGGTTTTGTAGTCTTCAATGTCTGGTTCAAATCCAACTCAAGAGTCAATACTTGTTCCTCAATATATGTATTTAATATCCTTTTGCTTCCGCGCCTCCTTTGCGCCTCCGCGTCTCTGCGGTGAAAAATTTCATTATGAAAGTGCCTGAGGCGGAGGGCTGCCGGATGGCTTTGAATGATCGTCAGGAAGAGAAACAAATTCACGATTATCTTTTGGCGGCAAAAGGATCCTGCCTTCCTTCCAATCCGCTTTAGCCTGTTCAATTCTTTCCCTCCTCGAAGAGACAAAATTCCACCATATATATCTTTCTCCAAGGGGTTCTCCTCCCAATAACATTAAGGTAGTTGCATCTTTAGAGAGAATTACCGGATCGGCAGTATTGTTAAAGACAAGCATCTGACCGGAACGATAGGTCTTTCCGGAAACTTCAACACTCCCTTTGGTGATATAAATGGCCCGCTCCGAATGTTCTGTTGGCAGTCCAAACCGGGCATTCTTTTCAAGCACGACGTGTACGTAAAACAAAGGAGAGTGTGTTTTGACGTTATTTCTTAATCCAAAAGCATCTCCGGCGATCAACCTCATCCATACACCGGCTTCCGTAAAGATGGGTAACACCTCCGGTTTATAATTATCGAAAGAAGGAATCGATTCTTCGTCTTTATCGGGAAGCGCTACCCACGTCTGTATCATTTCAAGCGTACTCCCCGCCAGCACGGCAGGGTCCTCAAACCGTTCGGAATGAGCAATTCCTTTTCCCGCCGTCATCCAATTTACTTCTCCCGGTTGTATAACCTGTTCCACTCCCAGGCTATCCCTATGCGTTACCTTTCCATTAAATAAATAACTTACCGTGGAAATTCCAATATGAGGATGCGGCAGAACATCCATGGACGACGGAGGAGACTGCGGCTGTATTTGAACCGGACCCGCATGATCCATGAAGATGAACGGTCCAACCATCCGCCTCAACCGAAAAGGAAGAATCCTGCGCACATCCATTCCAGGTCCTATGGATGCTTTGCGTGCTTCTATAACAATATCGATCATAGCGTTGAATGATATCCTGAATAACGGGGATTTTTGGGAAATTGGCAAGAGTAGCTTTACATCCCTTGGTATTTGCGGATGAGCACTGAGACACTAACAAGCCATCGTAGTGATCCGGTTATTAACATCCCGGAATATGATTCATAAGTCAATTTTTACTCAGAATTTTCTTGCTAATTTCAGTAAATTGAGCCTGTGGTGAGAAAGATCCTTATATTCCTCTTCGCGTATTGTTTCATTGTTACCGGCTATTCTCAAAAGAAGCCTAGGCCAGCGACGGATTCCATCCTGCATAACCAGCAAATCATTCTCAAACAGCTCCGGGAGATGGGGCGTAGGGATAGCATGAATCAGATTTCAAATCCCGATCCTCACAAACCGTTGTGGGATTACGTCGAGGATTTACAGAATGATACCCATCAGCATCGGGAATTCATCCAGGACTACTATGACAAGATATATCTTACCGTGACCGTGATGCTGACTCTTTTCGGAGGACTGCTTGGTTTTCTTGGCTTTCAGTCCTACAAGCAAATAGAAAAACGACTTTCTGACATATTTGAAAGCCGTTTTAACAAGAGGTTTGAGAAACTTTGGAAAGAAAAGTCCGTAGAAGTGGATGAAAAAATTAATGGCCTTCTGGATGAAATCGCCCGACATCAGGAGATCAATAAGGAACAAACCAACCAGATAAATTTTCTTGACCAAGTAGTCAGTGAGATTAAAAAAAACATTCACGTAGAGAGAAGTGCTGTAATGCTGGAATACGTTAAACCCGATGGGAGTGAACTCGTATTCTACCGGGAACAGGAGATCACTTGCAGTTCTAAGGAATACCCGATCCATGAAACGGAAGAAACAATTGAGATTGAGGCGCCAGGCAAGGTTGAGTTCATAGAGGGCACAAAAAACGAACTCGCATCGGCCGTTTCAAAGAATATTCCAAACGGATGTAAGATAACCATGACCTTCAAAAGCCCGCTCGTCATGGGAGCTAAACCATTTGTCAAATTTGTTAAGTGCAAGCTAGTTAACGGGTTCCTGAAGCAACATGAGCAATTCATGATCTTGCAACCGTACCCTTGCGATCATGAAACCTTCGAAATAAAATTTCGGAAAGAAAAAAACTGTAAGAAGATTTGGGTAGAGCGTCTCAGCCAAAGCCCAGGAGGAGAAGAAAAATTTGAAGCCTTCGACTCTGCCATCCAAACAAAAGAGGTCGAAGACTATTATTCCCACAAAATAGAACTTCCGCGAAGCGAAGGGCCATTTGGCTCACCTCGCCGCTACATAATTCATTGGGAATTCTAGTGAATCACCGTAGTTGTTCCACCGCCTCTTTTCATAAGTGTTATTGGAGTAAACATAGACTTGCTTACGCAAATTTAGCCTATTACGCTCACTAAAGCCAGCGAGAATCTGGAAAAAGTTCTAAATCGGGCAGAGAACAGCGTTTTTGACACTAAACTCCAGATTGGCCTCCGAAAAATTTGCCGTAACTTTATCAACGAAGTTGACTAATCAACGATCGCGATGAAGGGATTCCCGGCTTCACTACTCCTCCTGCTTTTCCTGGCAGGCCCCGGAATACGGGTTTCTGCACAACTTCCATTCAACAAAGGAGTCAACCTCACCGGCTGGTTCCAGACCAACAACGCGCGGCAAATCCAATTCTCTAAATTCACTAAAAAGGACTTTCAAAATATCAAGTCGCTGGGATGCGATGTCATTCGCCTCCCGATCAACCTCCACTCGATGACCAGCGGCCAGCCTGACTTTATCCTTGACCCGTTGTTCCTCACCTTCCTCGACTCAGCCGTGCATTGGGCAGAACAATACCAGATCAACCTGATACTTGACAACCATACCTTCGATGTAGCGGCAAACACCGACCCCAACATCGGTCCGGTCCTCGTCAAAGTGTGGACCCAACTGGCAGACCACTACAAAAACTACTCGTCCTACGTGTACTATGAAGTGCTGAACGAACCGCACGGGATCGATAATACCCTTTGGGGTAACATCCAACAGTCCGTCATCGACGCGATCCGCACGGTCGACACACAGCATTACATCGTAATCGGTCCAGCCGATTGGAACAGTTACGCGAGTCTCAGCAAACTGCCTGTTTATTCGGATACGAAACTGATCTATACGTTTCATTTTTACGATCCCTTCGTATTCACGCACCAGGGAGCCAGTTGGACCGATCCATCCATGGTATCCCTGGGGGGTGTTCCCTTTCCTTACCGCGCAAGCGACATGCCGGCTACTCCCCCATCCCTGAAAGGAACCTGGATTGAAAACAACCTCAACAATTATCACAATGATGGAACTGACGCAGGGGTAAAACAGTTGCTCGATATCGCCGTCAACTTTAAGGCGGCCCGCAATGTGCCGCTGTACTGCGGAGAATTCGGCGTGTACATCCCCAATAGCCGCAATGATGACCGCGTCGCCTGGTACCAGCTCGTGCGGCTTTACCTCGAACAGAAGGGCATCCCGTGGACGACATGGGATTACACCGACGGTTTCGGCTTGTTTAATAAAAACTCAGATGAACTCTTCGACTATGACCTGAACATTCCCCTGGTTGCTGCCCTAGGTATGAATGCCCCGGCGCAACTGCTCCACGACCACAGGCCGGAGACATCAGGATTCCTGATCTACGATGATTTCATCGGCGAACATATCTTTGATTCCAGCAACCCGGGGGCCGGAACGCTGAATTACTATTATACATCGAGTCCGGAGAACGGAGCGTATTGCGTCTATTGGACAAACGTAGCGCAGTATAGCAACATCGTGTTCGATTTCAAACCGAACAAAGACATGTCGTTGTTGAAGAGCAATGCCCACAAGCTTGAGTTCTGGGTGAAGGGCAGCACGCCATCCGCATCGTTTGATATCCGGTTTGTCGATACAAAGTCCAGTGCTGCCGACCATCCCTGGAGAATGGGAAAAACGATTGACAATTCTATTGCATCGTGGGACGGGAACTGGCACAAAGTATCGTTGCCGTTGGATCAACTTGAGGAAAAAGGATCCTATGATAACGCCTGGTTCCCGCCGCAGGGGATTTTCGACTGGACCGCTGTGGACAAGCTCGAGATCGTCGCCGAACAAATGGCGCTGACGGGAATCAACTTCTGGTTCGACGACATCCGCGATAGCGGCGATTCTATCAACTATGTCCTCCCCGTGACAGGGTTGTCGAGTGACGCAAGCCAACCGGGGATAGCGCTCTTCCCGAATCCGATGAGCGACCGTCTCAACATTGAATTTGAACTCACAAAGCCTGGGCCGGTAGCCGTTTCAGTATATACTGTTCTGGGTCAGAAGGTTGGGAAGATTGCATACGAAAATCTTACCGAGGGACCTCACCGGATAGTCTGGCAAGACAGCAATGAAGCCGGGGCGGTATTCTATATTGTCCAGGTCACTACGCCGGATAAGACGAGGATCATGAAAGTGGCAAGGCGCTGAAAGGCGGGTTATAAACACGGGGTGGACGTAACATACGTATAATTCAACTTTATGCGTATATTTGGTGTTAGAAGAAAATGCATGAAAAACCACTTAAATATTACGGTCGACGATACCCTTCTTGAACAGGCAAAGCGCTATGCTGCCAAACGCCGGACATCCCTTTCCAGGATTGTGGAAGAATATTTCCGCAGCCTGGTGCGCCCAGCACGCAAAAAAAATATCCTCCAATTACTCAGTGAACTGCCAAAGGCGAAGGTGAAAACGCAAGGTTACGGAAGAAAGACCTATTACGAGGGCCGTAAGACGAAGTATGGCTTCTAAGGTTTTCCTGGACGCCAACTTACTGCTGGACCTGGTATTGAACCGGCCGGGATTTGCCACCGCCAAGGGTATTATACAGGCCGGCATTGACGGAGAAATCGAGCTTTATACCAGTCCCTCCGTACTGCACATTACGGCATACTTCACCGGCAAATCCTTTTCGCAAAAACATGCGAAACAACTCCTGCTAACGCTTTTGAACGATGTAACGGTCATTGATTGTGATCATGCGACTGTTCTCATCGCCTTGGCCAATGGGGATATTGATGACACGGAAGACGCGCTACAGTATTTTACCGCTGTCCGCCATGGCCTGGATTGCTTTATCTCTGCCGATAAAGACCTGAAAAAAGCTGCGTTGCCGCAACTGCCTGTATACACAGCCGCAGAACTCCTAGCGGAGTTGAAAGGCCGGCCCCACTAATACTCCTTATATGGAATAAAAACAGGTAGTGAAAACTTTTGTATTGGAAATGACTACCTTGAATAACTTTCAAATAACCCGAGCCCTAATTGGTGACGTTACTTCAATTCTCGTTAGAATTGAATTAGTTACTCAATTATGGTTGAAGACGAAGTATTCGAGCAACTTGAACGCAAGTCAACTTTTTTGGCTTGCTCAGTGGTTCTGGTTGCCTCACTCGGATTGGCAGGATGGTGGTTTGGCATTGAGTTTCTCAAACATCCCATCCCTGGCGCAGCTACGCAAAACCCCCTCACGGCTGTTCAATTCATTATATTAGTTGCCGCATTCTTTCTTTTGACTCCACCCAGTCCTTCGAATAACAAGCTTCGATTTGGGTCCCTTTTATTGCTCTTGCCTTTGTCCGTTGGCCTGTATACGCTCCTTGATGCATTCTTTCATTTTCCAGTCCATATTGATCAGATTCTTTTTAGAGAGAAATTAATGCTCGATGCCGCTACACGGATTCCGACCCGTATGGCCTTGAACACAGCGGTGAATTTTATCTTGTCAGCTACCTCTGCGCTAATGATAGGTTGGGCTCCTTCGCGGGCCGCCAGGCACCAGGTAGTGAACTTGATCGTAGCATTGATCGCCACCTTTGTACTGCTGGGTTACCTTTATAAAGTACCGGAATTTTATGGCGTGTTGTACTACATTCAGATGTCACCGGCTACTGCTACGTGCTTCGTTCTTTTTGCGGTAGCCCTTTTGTTGTCCACCTCTAACAAGGGGCTCATGAGGGAATTGACCGGACCGTATTCCGGGAGTCTGGTCGCGCGCTACCTGATTCCATCTGCTATTGTTTTGCCCGTTCTCATCGGCTATCTCCGGTTATGGGGGCATTGGCACAAAGTGTTTTCAGTTGAGATGGGAGTAACCATCATCGTCCTTAGTTTCATGATCGTATTTGTTGTTGCCGTTTGGCTCAGTGTTACAGCCCTGAACAAAAAGGACACCCGGGAGAAAAAAACGGACATCGAGCTATCGTCTCTTAACGACAAATTGCAGACCGTCAATAAGGACCTGGCTGTTCTCAACCAGGAGTTCCTTGCTTCTAATGAGGAATTGCTTGCAGGCAATGAAGAACTGACCATTATCAATGAAAAGTTGGAAATGGCAAATCGAACAATTGCAAAACAAAGGGACGAACAACTGAACCGGGTGCTGGATTCAAGCAACGATGTTATCTGGTCATTCGATCTCACCGGCAACGGCGAAAACTATCTCAGCCGGTCGGCTGAAAAGATCTACGGTGAACCCCTTGATAAGCTGATCCAACGACCACAGTTCTGGCTAGAACATTTGCACCCGGAGGACCGGACCATCAAGGAGGCAAGCCAGCGCATGCTGGAAGCGCAGGGATTTACAGAGTGTACATACAGGATTTTACTATCCGGGGGCACGCGCTGGATCCACGACCGTTTGAAGTTGATTCGGAGCGAAACAGGAGCTCCACAGCGGCTGGACGGAATTGCCACCGACGTTACTACGATCAAAGAGGCGCAACAGGAGTTGGACCGGGAGCGCAATCTTCTTCGCTCGCTCATCGACAATATCCCGGATTACATTTTTATCCGGGATGACCAGTTTCGCAGTGTCATCAACAATAAAGCCTCAATTGACCTCCTCGGAGCAGCAAATGAGGCTGAAACGTTGGGAAAAACCGCCATTGATTATTTTGGTGAAAAGGGAAGCCCGTTGATGGAAGATGACCAAAAGGTCTTTACATCCGGACAGCCTATCCTCAACAAGGAGGAGACCGTTTTTATCAACAACCAACCCCGGATCATCCTGGCTACAAAAATTCCGTTGAAAGACGACACCGGGAAGACTACCATGTTGATCGGAATTGGCAGAGATATCACCGAATTCAGAAAACAGGAATTCGTGTTGAATCAGCACCGTGAAAACCTGGACATCATTTTCAGTAATTCATCGGGGAACTTTGTCCTTTTGGATGCTAAGGCAAACGTCATCTTATTTAATCAAGCCTTCGAGAATTTCATATTTGACATAGCGGGAATTAAGCCGCTGGTTGGGATGCAGTTCATAGATGCGGTTGCGCCTCATCGTCGCGAAGTGGCTCAGGCACTGTTAAATCGCGCATTAAGCGGAGAAAAGGTATCCACGGAGGCGGAATTTACTTCCCGGTCCGGAGAAAAGATCCATCACCTTTTGCGGTATGAATCCATTATCCGTGAAGGTAAAGTTACTCACGTGAGCATATCAGCAATAGATATCACAGAGAGAAAAGAAAAGGAAAATCAGCTCAAAGAATCAGAAGCCAATCTAGAAAGCATGTTGAAGGCTGCTCTGGTCGGATTCATCTTGCTGAATAGGGACTATGAAGTTCTGATGGTCAACGATAGTTATCGCAAGATGTTCAGAAATGTTTCCGGCAAAGACATAGTAATTGGATCATCTATACTTGACATCGTACCCCCGGAGCGCACGGTGAGCTTTAAATCCATGCTCGACAAAGTAAAGACAAGGGAAATTGTCGAATACGAGGTTAACTTTGAAATCGAATCTGAAATAGAGTGGTATAAGGTTACCATGACAGCGGTCGTCACCGGTCATGACGAATTCCTTGGGTATTGCGTCTCTGTACATGACATTAGCGCTCAGAAACAGGCTGAAGCTTCAATCCGGGTCAGCGAGGAACGATTCCGGACACTGGTGGAAAAGAGCGAAGATCTTTCGATCATTAGCGACTTTGATGGTAACGTTTTATTTGCCAGCGCGAATGTCCCGCATATTTTGGGCTATGAAAACATCACCAACGGCTATGGCGAGTTCCTTCACCCCAACGACAAGGAATTATCCCGTGAGCGCATTTCCTTGTTGAAAGAGAATCCAGGGAAGGCCTATCCTCTTACATTTCGCATTAAGCACAAAGATGGGAGCTGGCGATGGATGGAAGGTACATCAACGAATCTCAGCCAGTTGGAATCAATCCATGGCATTGTATCAACTTACAGGGATGTTACAGTCCGTAAGGCGATGGAGGAAGATTTGAAAGGAGCAGCTTCTTCATTGTTTGAATTTCAAAATGCCATCTATCGTTCTTCCATTGTTTCTATCGCGGACCGGCGTGGCGACATTACTTTTGTCAACGACAATTTTGTGAAAATCAGTGGGTATCCGCGCGAGGAATTGATTGGCCAGAATCACCGGATCATCAATTCGGGGTATCATCACAAATCATTTTGGGTGGACATGTGGAAGACCATCAGCAATGGGGAGATCTGGCGCAAGGAAGTGAAAAACAAGGCGAAAGACGGCAGTTATTATTGGGTGGATACGTTTGTTATGCCGTTCCTGGACTCCGAAGGAAAGGTCAGGGAATATCTTTCCATCCGAAACGACATCACAGAAAGAAAGAGGAATGAGGAGAAAATTGTAAGCCTGAATATATCGCTTGCCGATTTTCAACAGGCCATCAACAGTTCGTCGATTGTCTCGATGGCTGATAAGCGGGGGATTATCACTTTCGTTAACGATAATTTTGTGAAGATCAGCGGATATCCCAAGGAAGAGTTGGTAGGTCAGAATCATCGCATCATCAATTCGGGGTATCACTCCTCGTTATTCTGGACGGACATGTGGAAGGCCATTGCCGGTGGCAACATCTGGCGCAACGAAGTGAAAAACAAGGCGAAAGACGGCAGTTATTATTGGGTTGATACGTTTGTCATGCCATTCCTGAACGAGGACAGAAGAATTCGCGAGTTCCTTTCTATACGCAACGACATTACCGAACGGAAGAAAAATGTCGAGGAATTGAACCGAAATCAATTTTTTCTGGAGAAAGCCTCGGAAGCCGCCAAGATCGGTTACTGGACTTCGGAACCTGGCGTGATCAATGGCAAACTCACCTGGTCTAAAGAAGTATTCAATATCTTTCAATTGGACGAGGCCGACTTTGACGGACGGATTGATACGTTCTACCGTTTTATTCATCCGGAAGACAGGGCCAGAGTCGCTGAAATGTCACTGTCAGCAACAGCGGGTGATCAGGTCTACGACATCGATCACCGGATTGTCCGGCTCAACGGTGAGGTCCGCTGGGTGAATGAGCGCGCTCAGGTAGTGAGAAACGGTGAGAACGAAGTTCTGCTCATGGTGGGTATTATTCAGGATATTACGGAGCGAAAAACGATTGAAGGCGTGCTGCGGGAATATAATGACCGTTATGAAATTCTTTCTAAAGCGACCAATGACGTGATTTGGGATTGGGACATTGTCAATGACAAGGTTCTTTATAACCATGCGATGCAAACTGTTCTGGGATACGCTGAACTCGAAATAAAATCTACCAGAGCCTGGTGGGACGAGCGATTTCATCCTGACGACCACGAACGTGTGTTGATGGAAATGGAGAGCGTATTTGACAAACAACTCCCGACCTGGGATTCCGTGTACCGTTATCATGCTGCGGCAGGCAATTACAAGCACATTCATGACCGTGCCTACGTCGTGTACGGCAATGCCGGCCAGCCTATCCGAATGATTGGCGCCATGCAGGATGTAACAGAACAAACGATGTCGTTGGAAGAAATCAAGAAACTTTCCCTCGTTGCCAGCAAGACAGACAATTCAGTGATCATCACTGATTCGGAGGGGAGAATCGAATGGGTCAACGATGGCTTTACCAGGCTTTCCGGGTACACACTCGACGAAGTAAGAGGGAATTATCCGCAAGAATTTATGGAAGGACCGGAAACAGATAATAATGTCGCTAAGCGGATAAGAGAAAGTCTGCACGGGCTTGAACCGGTGACAGAAGAATTGCTCAATTATTCGAAGTCAGGGCGTAAATTCTGGGTGAGGCTCTCGATCACTCCCGTTCTGGAGGGTAATAACCTGAAGAATTTTGTTACTATTCTGTCCGATATCAGCGAACAGAAGGAATACGAGGGGAGTATTACGTCGATCGCCCGTGAGCTGGCGAACCTGATTGAGAATGCGAATGTGCCGATTTTTGGAGTCAGTGAAGAAGGGCGAATTACCGAATGGAACCGGGTATGTACCGAACTGATCGGGTATTCGAGAGAAGAGGCTTTTGAAAGCAAATTGCTTGGAACAATCGTCGTTCCCGAATCATGGAACCGGTTTAATGAAATGATAATACAGGTCTTAGCGGGCGTTCCCGTCAGTAATTTGGAGATTCCGATCATTTCGAAATCCAAGAAACGCATCATTTTGCTCATGAGCGCCTCTCCGGGACGGGGTTTAAAAGAAGGTGTGGGCGGAGTGATCATCGTGGCACAAAACGTTACCGAACTAACGGAGTACCGGTTTGGACTGGAAAAGAAGGTAGAGGAGCGCACGCGCGAACTTAATCATGCCCTCCAGAAGGAAAAGGAATTGCTGGAAATGAAGAGCAAATTTGTTTCCATTGCATCGCACGAATTCCGAACACCTCTCTCTTCCATTTCATTGGCTTCAGGGTTTATCCGCAAGTACAAACAACGAATGACGCCGGATGAAGTGGATACAAAATTGCAGAACATTGAAAAGCAGGTGCATCACATGTCTTATCTACTGGACGATGTGCTCACGGTCGGTAAAAGCGATGCGGGTAAGATCAAAGTGAACTGGTCAACCCTGAGAATCCGGAATCTGTTTGATAGCCTTGCCCAGGAGGTCACCCAGAGTACGAACGACAGCCATAGGATAACCGTGCAGATAGACAGTGTGAGAGAATCATTCCTTAGTGATGAAAAGCTGATGCGGAGCATCATCATTAATCTGTTGACGAATGCTATCAAATTCTCGCCTGGAAAGGACGAAGTAGAGTTGACGGTCTCTTGTAATGAAATTGAAATGCGTATTCTCGTGCGCGATTTTGGGATGGGTATTCCACCGGAGGATATGGACAAACTATTTGAATCGTTTTACCGCGGGGGAAATGTAACGACGATCTCCGGAACAGGCTTGGGGCTTTCCATAGTCAAAAAAGCCGTAGATTTGCTGAAGGGGGAAGTAAAGATGAAGAGTGAATTAGGCGAGGGTACGGAATTCTGCGTGAGCCTTCCGGTTAAAAATGAGTAAGAAGATCCTCGTAGTGGATGACATCAGCAGCATATTAGAGAACCTTCGGGAGTTACTACTGATGGAAGGGTATGCTGTCGTTACGGCCACCAACGGCATTGAGGCGCTCGGCCAATTGGAGAAGGAAGTACCGGATCTGATCATCACTGATTTGGTCATGCCACAAATGGATGGGTTTACCTTTATCCGGGAAGTGAAGAAGCAAGGGAGGCTGAGGAGGATTCCAATATTGATTTTTTCCGCAAAACCCATGGAAGAAGACGGTAAGAGAATAGCCGAGCTAGGCGCCGACAGTTTCGTGCTGAAGCCAAGTTCTACTGAAGTTATTTTGAATTCTGTAACGGCGTTGATCTCAACATGAAAAATACAATTAGAATTGCCATCGCCGACGATCATGGTTTGATGAGACAGGGATTTGAAGCCATGCTGAATGGTATGGACGGAATAGAGGTGGTAGCTTCGGTGAGCAGTGGCGAAGAGGCGGTGAACCTGGCAAACGAATCTCCTCCTGATGTTTTTCTGATGGACATTGTCATGCGGGGGATGACCGGTATAGAGGCTACCCGGTGGATCAAGGAGCAGAATCCACAGGTAAAAATCATCATTATCTCCAGCGAAGTCAATAAAGACTTTATCCGTGACGGAATCAAATCGGGGATTGACGGCTACCTGCCAAAAGACTCCGACAAGAGGACTCTCTTAACAGCCATTCGCACGGTAATGAAAGGGGAAAAGCATTTTAGCTCAGAAATTACTGCACTCGTTTTTCAAGACTTTTACCTTAAGGAAACGGAAGGAAAGGGCCTTCCCTCCCGAAAGGACAGTGAATTGACCCGGCGTGAGGAAGAAGTATTGAGAATGATTGCCAGTGGGAAGACCCTCAGAGATGTCGCCGATGAGCTCTTTATCAGTGTAAAAACAATAGAAACGCACAAAGGCCATATTCAGGATAAACTCGGTCTCACAAACACCGCTCAATTGGTAAAATATGCGTTTGACAATGGGCTAATCGAAATAAATAAGCCTAAAAAATAGCATTTAACGCGCGAGCCAGTCACACGCAGGGCATTTCCCTCGCGTGTCAGGGAAACCCTGATATTACCAAATCCTCTTCCTGCCGATGTTATGCAACCTCTCAGGCTGCAACTTTACACCTGTATGCATTATGAAAGTTACGATAGTAATTGGGAGGCCAAGCGGCTAACCGAATTGGAAAATTATCCCCTCGATCTACCGGTTCCTGATCCTTTTCTGGATGGAATAGCGCACCGGTTGCTCAAGATCTCCAAAACAACAACCGTTCTTATTTCGTTCTTCGGGGTCCAGGACACGCTGATCAAAGCCCGGGCCGGCGAAGCTTTGGGATCCAACGCTAAGATCATCTTCTGCGACCTGGTTTTTCATCGCGGGGTCTATGTCGAGGTCGAGGATACTCTTCGACATCCATTGTTCAAGCACAATCCAGCAGTTCTTGGCAGCCCATTGATCCGTTTTTTTTCAAGTACTCCATTGATGAATCACAACGGCTTTGTTCTTGGGTCACTTTGTGCCTTGAATAAGAAACCAACCCGGTTTGACCCGGTGCAGCGTAAGGAAATAGCTAAATTAAGTGTTGAAGTGATGGATTATTTGGAGAGTAGAAGGTCAAAATAACTGATTTAGAATCAGGGGATACCCCCACAACTCAGCGCATCCCTGATTTTTTTCAAATCCACTTGTCACTTATCTGCAGTAATGAATAATACTCCAATTTTGAATCGTGACTCAAACGAAATTGTATGAAATCATCACTACAGAAAGAAATTCAAAACCCGGGAGAAATGATGGCCGACATAGTAATCTGCCGGGAACTGGATAAGGCAAATCTGGTGATCAACCAATTTATCAAAAGTTGCTCTCACTCCATGCGTGGCCCGTTAAAGTCAATTCGGGGGCTGGTCAACATCCTTAAAGACAGAAATCCGGATACGGACCTGGACCCCGCCATGGTCATCAGATTCATTGAAGAAAATACTGAAAAAATGGAAATTATCCTGGAGGAATTGGAGCAGTTCATGCTCAATTCCAGTCGGGAGACCAAAAATAAGTCGATAGACCTGGACGAACTGATCCTTCAGGTAACAACCAATTTTCAAAAAGAGATCAAGAAACAGGCCATCGATGTCACCATTCAGGTACAACAGCCCGGTCCATTTTATTCCGACCTTGCCCGGATTCGATTGATCCTGGGCCACCTTTTGACGAATGCGATCACCTTTCAGAAAGCCGAAAATCCGAACAAGAAGATCAGCATTCAATGTTCCGTTACCCTGAATGAGTGCGTCCTATCTGTGGAAGACAATGGCATCGGGATCGAATCCGATCAACACGGAAATATTTTCGGGATTTTTTATCAGGCGACGAGCAACCCTCACGGTTCCGGAATAGGGTTGTTCATTGTCCGGGAAGCGCTGGAAAAAATGGGCGGGACCATTACAATTGATTCCCAACCCGGACAAGGGTCCATTTTCAAGGTCACTTTACCAAACCTGGCAGCACCCGCTCTAGTTCATGGACTTTGAAACTTTCAATCCTATTACAAACTACTTGCCAAGGAGGGCAAGTACCTTATCGATCAATTCTTTTTCGTTTTCGGCCTCAAGATTTTGCAACACTTCCTTCCCTTCGCAGGTCTTATTCAACTTGAGGAAAATCTTTCCTTGCCCTTGTTTGTACTCGCCGCTCAGTTGACAACCGTCGGGGTACTCTGAAACGTCACTGAACAATAAAGGCGAGGATTCTCCTTTTGTGGAGGCTTCATTCAATCGCTCGTCGATTTTCTTTCCTAAACCCAATACGTCGCGAAATTTTTGCTCGTCGATAAACGTCGAGCGGATGTAAACCGGCCGGGCCCGGGCAAGAGGTATTTGGTTTTTGTCTTCGGTGGTCAATTCGCCGAAATCAAAACTTTGCGAACCGTTGGGACTGAATAGCTGGGGAGTCTGAATTCCGCCGATGCCCGAGGCCAGCACGGGTACGCGCTCCTGGGCAAACTGAAATAACGTGCTTACGTCGACAAATTTTTCCTCCCGTAGCGCAAGACCCCGCAAGCCCTCCAATAAGCTGTACGTCAAAACGCCCTGACCGTAGCGGCTGGCTTCGTAGCTTACGGCATCGGCTGCACATCCGGTAATGATGTGCATCCCTGTCCTGTCTTTCATGCGGTCCAATGCTCGCAACGTACTGGACTCGATATCGCGTTTGGCCATCAGATTGTCGACCACCTTGCCGGAAGCACATGCATCGATGATGAGTACCTGTTTTAGCGCCGGTACCTTCTTGAACAACTCGACCAGCTCCTGACTGG
>Ga0193718_1000048_pt1 | contig 24353 bp, 23 predicted proteins | sample U2a1metaG_FD_144918 | JGI IMG/M metagenome (GOLD analysis project Ga0193718, IMG submission 144918) | Soil microbial communities from a riparian zone of the East river system, Colorado, United States - U2a1 | ecosystem: Environmental > Terrestrial > Soil > Riparian zone | place: USA: East River... | reverse complement strand
ATTCAAGCTCTGGCTTGATACACCCAATTTTTCCCTGGGAAGTCTGAAGCCGATGGAATTGCTTACTGACTCGTACGGAAAAGAAATAGTTTTATGCGAATTAACAAGAATTAACCACGGCATATCCCTGCAAAAACTTAATGTTGCGGATTTGCCTGCCTTCAACACAAGAGATCAGTGACAAATTTGCAAGCGAAAACTGCTATTGCGTATTGCAAATTCCATCTGCCGTTACCAATGGGGATTATAATTTATTGATCAATCCTCATCACGCGGATTTCAAACGAATAAAGACAGTAGCCAAAGGTAAATTCCCCTTTGATAAGAGAATTTTCAAGTGATGTTTGCCACATCATTTCTGGTCATAGGCCTCTTGCAGTTTCTTTACCTCTATTTTATTCATCTTGAGCATAGCCATCATCACTCTCTTTGCTTTCTCAGGGTCTTTGTCTCCCAACAGTTTGCCTAAGGCAGCAGGAATGATCTGCCATGACAATCCGAATTTATCCTTAAGCCAGCCACACCGCTCCTCCGATCCACCCGCAGAAAGTTTTTTCCACAGTTCATCTACTTCTTCCTGCGCCTCGCAGTTCACAAAGAGCGATATAGCAGGCGTGAAAGTGAAATGGGGCCCTCCGTTTAATGCCATGAATTGCTGCCCCTCGAGTTGGAATGTGCCGGACATGACGGTTCCCTTCGGACCGGGTCCGGCTTCCCCGTAACGACTAACGTTGATAATTTTTGAATTTTTAAAAATAGAAATGTAAAAATTCATGGCCTCTTCAGCTTGACCATCGAACCATAGGAATGGAGTAATCTTTTGCATCTTTTGTTTAATTATTGTTTTGACAAACATACTGTCAGAAATTCATATTGAGAGAGTATGAAAGCGACAGTTTAAAGGGGTGATTGCGACATTCTGTCTGAACTGCGATTATCCCGATAGCAATCAGGTAGCTATCGGGGTGATTAAATGATTTTACATGATTCTCGTCAGAAAATCATGGCCATGATTTTTTATCCCAAAATCAAAGTTCAGACATTCTACTTATTCTTCTTATTATCTTTCAACTGTTTCAGGAATTTCGCCCAGTTGAAGACATTGAGGAAAGGATTGGTGACCGGCATGAACTTATTCTGGATCGATCCGGGGTATTGATTCATGTAGTACCGGTAATTCTGCGCGGCGTCCATCGGGGTTGTTCGAACCATCAGCGCCATCAATTCGGCATTCAGGTTACTTTTATCTACTCCGTTTTCGTTCATCGGAATGTTGAGCGCCAGGACCGCTTCCTTGAAGACTTCTTCGGTGGGGAACGGCACGATCACCACCTCGGGCAGGTGGGTCACATCTTCCCTCATTTCTACAATAATGGTCCAGAATTCCGGTGCCGCATCGGGAACAATATAGTGTCGCCTCACATACCCTACAGAGGTAATTACCACACTGTCGCCAATCTGAACGGGCATGGAGAAAAAGCCCGTATTATTCGACGTGGTTCCCCGGCCGGCTTTGGGTATGTAAATGTGCGCCCCGGGAAGGCCATTAACACTGTCGGAACTCAAAATGATACCCGAAAGCTGGACAATCCTCTTTTGCGAAAAGCCTTGCTGGGCAGCAAAAATGAAGAGTACAAATGAACAAAGCGCAACGATCTTACCGGGGGTCTTCAAGTTTATTGAATTAGTTTTCAAAGATAGGGATTCATTTAAATTCTGCCTAATCAGCTGTGCTCGTGCGTGTCAAGCAAAGTTACGGACGCAAAAGTGCCTGCCTGCGCGAGGCGCTTCGGCAGGCAAGGTGCAAAATATACTATTCCACCTATACTTTGCGCTCTTTGCGCTTTGCTTTGCGGTTTTTGCGTGAACCTGTATTTCTATCTACTCCGATCACCTTAATCTGAAGGGTAGTTTTAGTACTTTAGCGGGTCGTTCCTTATGCGATTAAAACACTTTAATATTGAATTGGGTGCTCAGATTTTTCTGGCCTGTTCTGACCCTTCCCGGCTGCGCATCCTTAACCTGATCATGATGAACGGAGAAATGTGCATAACCGACCTGGAACACATCCTCGAATTTACCCAAACTAAAACCTCCCGGCACCTTATCTACCTGAAGAATTCCGGCATCCTGACCACGCGAAAATTCAACCAGTGGGTATTCTACCAGATAAAGGACGAAGTTTTTGACATCGTCAAACAAATTTTGCAATTCTTACGAAGGGACGCTGTCTTTCAAAACGATCAGCAAATCTTTCAAACCCTCTTTACCAACCGTGAATTAGCCCTGAACAAACTAAAAATGAGCCCCCTCAATCAATCCTAACCCGGTCATGTCGCGCTATCGATGTGTTTTTTTCGACCTTGATCATACATTATGGGACTACGACAGCAATTGCGCTGCAACACTTCAGGAACTTTATCACCGCTACGGTCTGGAAAACAGAGGTGTGACCTCTTTTCCAGAGTTTCTACAAACTTTTTTTAGAGTAAACAACGCTCTGTGGGATGACTATGATCGCGGTCATATTCACCGCGATGTCATTCGCTTAGAGCGATTTCACCGTGTGTTGAAAGAAGCGGGCATTGACGACTATGAAATGTCCCTCCGGTTGTCACACGACTATCTTTCAGAATCGCCGAGGGGCAAGAACCTTATGCCACAGGCAATCGAAACGCTGGACTATCTTGTGAGCACCTATCCCCTGTACATCATAACGAATGGCTTCGACGAAATCCAATCGACAAAACTGGCCTCTTCCGGCATACATACGTATTTTAAAAAAGTCATCACCTCCGAACAAGCCGGACACAAAAAACCGCAGCGGGAGATCTTTGATTATGCTTTGAAACAGGACGGCTATTTATCCCACCAGGCCATTATGATCGGAGATAATCTCCTCACGGATATGGCAGGAGCGCGCAATGCAGAAGTGGACCAGGTGTTTTTCAATCCGAATAAAGTCAGGCACGAGGAAGCGGTGACGTATGAAATCAGTCGTTTGGCAGAACTGAGAGATATACTATAAACGTTGGGATTTGGAGTGTGCTGTGATTGGAACACATAGACACATAGGAACATAGGCAGATAGGAATTTTGGAACGGCAACGGGCTTTAACTCTCTTTTGTTCCCATGTGTCTCCTATATTTGCGGAGTAGGCCCACCTAGACATAACTGCCAAATTTAAGCATCCAAATCCTATGTGCCTATGTATCTATGTTTCTATGTGTTCAAACATCGGTAAAAACTAAATCCAATGTACCCTAGTCGACTGTGTTCCAATCAACGGTAAAAAATAGCTTAACTTTGTCACCTATTTAATAGTCCGCAATATGCCAAAAGGATTCTATACTGTTCCTCATCCCCGGAACGAAACCGTCTTATCGTATGGCCCGGGATCCAAAGAGCGGGCAGCGCTGAAAAAAGCAATTGAAGAGGCGCGTTCTATGGTCCTGGATATCCCCATGTACATCGGAGGTGAAGAAGTTCGCAGCGGAAATAAGAAAGACCTTCGCCCACCACATGATCACAAACATATTCTGGGACATTTTCACGCGGGGGACAAGAGTCATGTAGAGCAAGCCATCAATGCCGCCATGGCCGCCAAGGATCTTTGGGCCAACCTGAGTTGGGAGCACCGGGCAAGCATCTTTCTGAAGGCGGCTGATCTTTTGGCTGGTCCGTACCGGTACAAGATAAACGCCGCCACGATGTTGGGGCAATCCAAAAATGCTTACCAGGCCGAGATCGACTCGGCTTGTGAGTTGATTGATTTCCTCCGCTTCAATGTTTATTTCATGAGCGAAATCTATCGCGATCAGCCGGAATCTTCTCCAGGAGTTTGGAACCGGATCGAGTACCGGCCGCTGGAAGGATTCGTGTTCGCCCTCACCCCCTTCAACTTTACAGCGATCTCAGGCAATCTGCCGACGAGTGCAGCAATGATGGGCAACACCGTCGTGTGGAAGCCGGCCAATTCACAGATTTACGCCGCACAGGTAATCATGCACGTATTGAAGGAAGCCGGGCTCCCGGACGGTGTGATCAACCTGGTCTATGTGAGTGGTCCGGATGCCGGAGAAGTAATTTTTAAAAATCGCGATTTTGGCGGCATTCACTTTACAGGAGGTACAGAGGTTTTCCAAAATATCTGGAAGACGATCGGCGAAAACATAATGAAATACAAATCCTATCCGAGGATCGTCGGCGAAACCGGGGGGAAGGATTTTATCATCGCCCATAAAAGTGCTAACGCGAAAGAGGTCTCTACGGCCATCTCCCGCGGAGGGTTTGAATATCAGGGACAAAAGTGTTCCGCCGCCTCCCGGGCTTACATTCCATCCAACCTGTGGGACGAAGTAAAAAAGTATTTACTCGAAGATCTGAAGAGTTTCAAAATGGGTGGCGTCGAGGATTTCGGAAACTTTATCAATGCCGTAATTGATGAGAAAGCATTTGCCTCCATCACGGGTTACATTGAGAAAGCAAAACAGAACCCGATGAACGAGATCATCGCCGGGGGCAAGTGGGACAAGTCGAAAGGCTACTTTATTGAACCAACCGTGATCGTAACCAAAGATCCCTCCTCCGTCACCATGTGCGAAGAGATCTTCGGCCCCGTAATGACGATCTATGTTTATCATTCGGAAAATTTTGAACAAACCCTGGAGCTGGTGGACAGCACCTCTCCCTATGCCCTCACCGGCTCGGTCCTGGCCCGCGACCGGTATGCTATTGAAATGGCTACTAAAATGCTTTCCAACGCAGCGGGTAATTTTTATATCAATGACAAACCCACCGGGGCCGTCGTTGGACAGCAACCCTTTGGAGGGGCACGCGGTTCGGGTACGAATGACAAAGCCGGCGCTAAAGTAAATTTGCTCCGCTGGGTTTCGCTCCGGACGATTAAAGAGACTTTTGTGCCGGCACAGGACTACCGGTATCCTTTCTTAGAGAAGGAATAATTTAACATTCAAAATTAAAATTTGGAGAAAGCTCTCTTTCCGGTGTTGTCCCAAACTTTATAATTCAATATTCGAATATAGAATAATGAAGTAGAGAGTCCCGTAGGGACGAAATATCGGTAAACAATATTATGAGGTAAATTGAGAGTCTCGTAGAGACGAGATATTGAAATTGTTCCGCTCTGCACATTCGTTGTAGGGTTCCTATATGCCGTCCCTACGGGACTTTAGACGAGGCTGTAGGTTGGTTACCAATATATCATCCCTACGGGACTGCGGGAAACAAAAAAGCCAAACCGAACTACAACCGCTTACCCTTGCTACCTTCGGGTCCTGGGGGAGTTCAGCAACGGCTGGTCGTGCCGGTTTGCCAGCGCAAACCTATGATCGGGCTCATTTCAACATTCATCTCGGACCGTTGTGATTTTAAATCTTAAATTTAATACCCCAATCTCCTCAACCACTTTACACTAAGTAAAGGCCATGTATTAAGCACCGGGTCAGTCGGCGCCATCCCAAAGCCGTGACCTCCATGATCGTAAATCAGCAAGGACGCCGGAATATTGTTTTCGCGCAGGGCCTGATAAAATAAAATTCCGTTTTCCGGTGGGACGCCGCCATCGTCATTGGCATAGACCAAAAAAACAGGTGGCGTGTGCCCATTGACTCTCCGGTTCGTTGACAGGGAGTCGACCAATGAATCGTCGGGGTTCTTTCCCAACAGCATTTCCCTGCTATAGTTATGGGCAGCCTTCCCTGCGAGGACAATTACAGGATAAATCAGGATAGCAAATGCGGGCCTGGTGCTGTATTGCCCCGGCTTTTCCTTTGACTTTTTATCCGCCGGAAGGTGCATGGTCGCGCACATCGATGCCAGATGACCGCCGGCAGAAAAGCCCATTACGCCGATCTTCTCCGGATCCAATTTCCATTCCTTTGACCGGGACTTGATCAACCGCATGGCCGTCGTCACGTCGTTGTACTGGTCCGGAAACCGATGGCCTTGTTGTTCAAAATTGTTGAGCCGGTAGTGAAGCACAAAGACGTCAAACCCATGTTGATTGAAAAAACGGGCGACGTCGGTACCCTCATGCTGAAGGGCCAACGCAGTGTACGCGCCACCCGGGCAGAGCAGTATGGCCGAACCATTGGCGGAATCCCGTGAAGCTTTAAAATGTTCAATCAATGGCGGTTCCTTGTCCCGGTCCAGGCCATCGATGGTCACTTTTTGTGTTGACGGATAAAGAAAGATTTTTTCCTGCGCCAGGACGTTAAGACCGTAAAAGCTACAGAAGACAAGGAGGATTGTTCTCATATGTGATAGTAAATGTTAACTCTGTTATTTAATCCTGGACCTAACTTCAGCACTTTAACACTTCAACACCTCAACACTTCAATTCACGTCAATCTTGTTGGAGCCGGATTTTAATTCAACTACTTTATTCCCCCACTCCAATCTTCCCGTAATTCCCTCAGGCAAGGCAACCGAGCCGGTCAAATGATCGCCCGTCTTTTGAAAAGCCACGTCCAGCTTTCCCGCCCAATGAGGAAGGGAGCCGCTGACCTTGTCCAGTTTCTGCAAAAGGGGTCGTATCACCACCTTTTTAAATCCGGGAACCTGGGGCTGAATTCCCGCAAAGGAAGCGAGCATTTCAAAATCCGGACTCGCACTCCAGGCATGACAGTCGCTCCTACTCACACCCTCCGGAAAAGTGGTCAACCCCAGCGCCAACTCGTCTTTCCAATGATTCAGCAGATCATAATACAAGTCACCGGCACCCACCTGATTCATCGCCCGCGCCAGGTAAAAATCAAAATAGAGCGTAGTCGGAACAATCGCTCTGTTGCCAACAATCCGCTTCAATAACTCAAGTTGTTCATCTTTGGGCATCATGCCGCACAATACCGCCAGGATATTGCTGTGCATGCTAAAGTGCTTCTTCTCGGGTGAATCGGCAACCATTCCGCTATTGGCATCCCAGCATTGTCTTTTGACACTCGACGTCAGCCGATGGCTCAGGGCCGAGTAGCGCCCGGCAAGATCATCCTGTTGGAAATAGGCAAATAATTCGGATGCCCGGCTCAAGGTGTAAGCATAAAAAAGGCTGTTGGTTGTCAGTCTTTTATTAACACTCTCCGTTGCGATTTTGCGGGTGTTTAAACTATGATCAGTAAAGTCCCAGTAAGGCTGCACCGTCATCATCGTATCCGCGGTCATGTATTGCTGAAAGTGCTCCAATACCCGTCGCACGCCAGGCAATTTGGATTTTACGAATTCAGGATCGTTGCGATACATGAAATAATCGTTGACCATCAGAATCCACACCAGGGAATAATTGGGTATGAATTGCTGAAGGGAGGAAGGATACCGGCTATAGGTAAGTCCGTCATAGGTAAGCGACCACTCAAACTGTTCAATCGCATTCCGCGCCAGGAGGTCATCGCCGGAAACATAGTAGGATACCAATGCCTGAATCCGGGTATCTCCTATGTATTGAAGGCGCTCCCAGTAAGGGCAGTCCATATACGTTTCATAGGCACAAAGACGGGCCGTACGCCAACCGACATCAAAGATCCGCTTAAGCTGAGGATCGTTCGAAGAAAAAGTGGCATTCTTCTGAAATGGATAAGCCGTGAACCAGCTTCCTATCTTCTCTATCGTCAACGGTTCCGTTCCGGTTGTTATCTCCAGTTGAACATATCGAAAGGCCCGGTAAGACGTTGTGGTGAAGATCCGGTGGTCTCCGCCATCCGGTAAAAAAATGTCGTAGACGCCGTGAATGGATTTTCCGTTGATGGAGTCGCGATGGCCCTTGTTGGCGATGTCGTTAAACAGCGCTTCGGCGTAGGTTACTTTGATCTGGCTGTCTTTCCCTTTGGAGACGATCAGTTCGGGAAAAGCCGTTGTGAGTTGTACCTGGTCAAACAGCAACACAGTTTTTTTACCGGGTTGAATGAGATAGGGAAGTTTACGGGTAAAGGGAGCTGCATTCCGAAACTCGACGTCATCGGCTTTTCGCAATACGGTGAGGGGTTCATAGGTTCTCTCCATGAGCGGGATGCTCCGCGGCAACAATTCCCATTGTTCATCACCATAGCCCCTCGCTTCGAAAGGAGCGCCAGTTTGAACAGTTGCTGGCCTCTTCCAATCGACTTCCGGGAAACCGGGTTTTTCCCAACCCCAGGGATAGCGGCTACCTTCCACCCTGTCCAATGGCCCAGCCGCATAATACTGTCGCGAAACATCGGGCTGGCCCGGTTTAAAGACCACCGGTGTGATAGCTTCATCGTGAAGATACGTCCACGCGTCGCCGGTATTGACAACGGATTCTACTTTATCATCTCCCTGCACGATCAACCCGGCGCGTCTTCCCATCAGGTAAACGGGGGCTGCTTCACCGTAATACGTAACCTGAATGGCCAGAACATTTTCCCCGGCTTTCAGGTAGGGCGCAATATCGAGCGACTCAAATCGCCAATGCCGGAGATCGCTGATTTGTGGTCCTTCCGTCACATATTCGCCATTCACAAAAAGCCGGTACCGGTTGTCAGCCGAAAGATGAATAACAAACCGGGTGGGTTGATTCGCCAGGCTAAATTTCCTGCGGAAATGATAGATACCATACCGGGTTCCTTCTTCCTGCGGAGCAATCCACAGGGCTTCCCACCGGTCCGTTGTCCATCGGGAGCTTGGGGTTTGTAATAATTGGGCATGGATAGTCCCGGGGAGGGAGAGCAGGCAAAGGATGAGTAATCGCTTCATGAGGGTGAAGGTAGGGAAAATTGGTAATCGGTGATCGGTAATCAGTGATCAGTGGATTGTCTTAGTAACTAAAATCGTGGCCACAATTTTAGTAACCTTGCACCCTCCACCGATTACCGATCACCGATTACCGATTACCATTCCCCGATCACCGACCACCATTCCCCAATCACGATCACTCCGAAAATCCCTCATACCACCGACTCCTTAAGTTCATCCCTATACCACTGAATGCCCTTCGAGAAATACATCAACAACCCGACCGTCAGGAACAATCCGATACTTCCCAACAGCAACGAATAATCCTGTAACTGAATGATCACGAAAATGAAGCCGTAGAAAAACGCGAGCAACCCGGTGAAAACAAAGACCAGTTTTCGGGAAGCCAGGAACGTGGAAGAATAGAGCGCGACGAGGGCGACCGTAGCGAGTGAAGCAACGCCATAGGCCAGATCATAGCCCAGATGCTCCGAAAGGGAGAGCAGTAACGAGTAGTAAATGATCAGTGCGGCGCCAACGAGAATATATTGAAAAGGATGGATCCTCACTTTTTTCATGATCTCTACCATAAAAAGCGAAATGAAGGTCAGCAGGATCACCAGGATACCGTACTTGGCCGTCCGAATACTTTTTTGATATTGGTCTACCGGAATGAGCAGCTTTACGCCAAATTCAGCACCCGTCAGAGCCTGATTGCCGCCGATCCATTCCTGTGAAAATGGCCGGTTGTAGTGAAGGATTTTCCAGTCTGCGGTAAACCCGGTTTCGGAGATTTGCCGGGATGCCGGCAGGAAATCGCCATCGAAGCTGGGATTCGCCCAGGGACCTTGCAGACTCACTTCAGTTGTTTTACCTACCGGAACAAAGTAAAGTAACGTGCTTCCCTTCAGATTAAGTTGAATGGAAAATGCTTCGCTAAAGTCATTCATCGTACGCCAGGGAAGTTTCACCACAATTCCTTTCTCGCTGGATTTCTTTTGGTCGCCGGACATATCCTCCCGGTCATCGCTATGGCCCGCACCACTGGAATATTCGGATGACAAACCAATGTTGTTTGAGGGTTCCCCCGTGAGTTCCCGGTCACCCATTTTCAATTTTGGATTTTCGCTGATTCCTCTCAAATCCGTAATGCCCAGAACGAGATAAGCATCTTTCCACAGGACATCATTCGTTGCCACGTTGAGTTTTTGAAAATCAGGCGGTAGAAAATGAGAGTCGACGTTGAGGGAAGACTCGTACACTGCCGCGTCAAATATTCCCCTGTGCAATACCTGTGGATCTACTTTGCCTGTGATCTTCAGTTTTTCCGGAAGAAAGAAAGCTTTCTCGGTCCACTCGCGTATTTCAATCCCTTCCTTTCCTTTGTCGATCTTTTCGCGTTTGACGACAGGGACGACCAACACGGGGCCGGTGATATTCTGTTCGCCCGACCATTTGGAGGTAATTTCTCCGACTACTGCCTCGGCGCGGTCTTCCCGCTCCACCATCAGCGACTGTATCCAGGCTTGCGGGATCAGCAGGATAAGGATCAAAAATCCAATCGAACCGAGCTTTATCATAACGGACTCGCGGATCCAGCGGTTCAACTTTTCAAAGAGCGACGTTTGTACAGTTTCCATGGTTTTACAGATTATATGTTTATTTTAAGAGTCAACTAGGGAAGGTTATCGGTGATCGGTAATCGGTAATCAGTGGATGGTACCTTAGTATTTAAGATCGTGGCCACACTGTAAGTAAACTTGCACCCACCACCGATCACCGATTACCGATCACCGATTACCAACTCGCTGTTGTTTAATCAACTCCTCCATCGCCTCCAAATGCTTCCTAAAAGCTCCCCTACCCCGTTCAGTGGCTTTGTACCGCGTGTTGGGTTTTCGGTCGATGAAGGATTTGAGGACGGAGATATATTTTTCTTTCTCCAATGCCTTCATATTCGTGGCCAGGTTTCCGTCCGTGACATCGAGTAATTCTTTCAGTGCATTGAAGTCATAGGATTCATTGGCCACCAGTACAGACATGATCTGCAGGCGCACCCGGTGTTCCAGCATTTTATCGAGGTTCTCGAACGGGTTTTTCATGCATCGTACTTCTTGTACATCACGGCGCCGTAGAGGATGTGAAAAAGACCAAATCCGATTGCCCAGAAAAGGAGGCCATAGTTCGGCAGCACAGCGCAGAGCAGGCCGAGAAGAATTTCTGAATACCCCAGGTAGCGGATTTCTTCATAGAGGTTGGGGCTGGCGTTGATGAGCGCGAGACCGTAGAAGATCAGAAAGGAAGGGGCCACGATGCCAAACTGGTCGCTGAGTAAAAGGGTTATGATAAAGAGTCCTCCTGTCACCAGGGGGATGGCAAGGTTGATCACGAGGCGCTTGCTGGTGGCGTCCCAGAATTTAACACCGGCCTTTTTCGCTTTCCGGCTGCTCATCCAAACGCCTGTGACCAGGGATGCCGCCAGCACGACTACGGCGATTCCGAGGAGCTGGATAATGATTTGCTGATCCGAAGTCACACCGTAAGTAACCGGGGATATCAGGAAAGACGCGGCAAGCGCCCCGAGCAGAGCATAGATACCGGCCAGTATCCCCGACAGGCCGCTGAGCGAAATAAATTTAACCGAGCGTTCCATCAGCTTGCGGATGGACTCGAGGTCCTTTTGGTAGGCTTGCTTTTCTTCCATTGAAAGTACTTTTAGTTACAAAGTTAGTATACGCAATCGACTCATCAAAGGTTCTTTTGGTGATTTTTGAAAGATTTGGAGGGATGTTGGAATTTTAGGGGACAAAGCCTTAATATTGCATCCCAATTCCTCTCTGCCCTGACGATGTCGGGGCCGGTTAGGCATCTGGCAATGACAAATTCCTCCTTAGCTCAGCTGGTTAGAGCATCTGACTGTTAATCAGAGGGTCCTTGGTTCAAGTCCAAGAGGAGGAGCGGAAAATATGGGGCAGTCACATCAGGTGTGGCTGCCTTAATTTTTAGTTAAGGAATTAGCCTTCATTATCGTCTGTCTCCGAGGCATCAAGTTCTTTCAAAATTTTATTTACGTCTTCCTCCGTTGCAGTAAGCTTTGCCTTACAGACTTTAATGAGTTGCGCCGCCCGCTTCACTTTTTCGGAAAGTTCGTCGACGGATATCTCCCCTTGTTCGATCTCAGAAACGATTTGCTGAAGTTCCTCAAATGCTTCCGTATAGCCTATTTTGTCACTCATTCCTTTGCTGATTGGTTGGTTGATTGAACGACGCTAATAATGTTTCCTTCGAACAACGTGGTGCTTACCGTGTCGCCACTTCGTATCGTGTGCGTATCTTTTATTGCTTCTCCGTTTAATCGTGTAATACTGTACCCCCTTTTCAAAACAACCTGAGGGCTCATATTGATTATATTTTTATCTATGTTTTTAAGCTCCATTTGCGTCTGCTTACATTGAAGTGAGGCGTGAGCAAACAGTTTATCCTTCCATTGCAAAACCAGGAGTTTGAACTGGCTAATCTGCGAACGGGTGTGGTGAAATACGGATTTTAATAATTCCCGGACTTCGTTGCGATTTGCGGTCAGTATGTTTTCGGTCACGGAACGAAATAGTTTTAATTCTGAATGCAGCTTGCTTTTTGCGTCCCTAATCAGTTGGTGAGATGTATCAATAATTATCCTTTCTCCGTCTTGCAGCGGAATAGAAAAATTATGAAAGTGTTGAAGGAGGAATTCCGCCAATTTCGTCGGCGTAATTGCATTTGAAAAGGAAACCATCTCTGTTACCGTTTCGTTGGTTGCATGTCCAATGCCCGTTATAACGGGAATGGGAAATAGAGCAATTTCTTTTGCAAGTTGGTAATTATTGTAGCACGACAATCCAATATCACCCCCTCCACCACGAATTATTGCTACTACGTCAAAATGGCTTTTTATTCGCTTTATTCTTCTGAGTTGATGGCATATTGCCTCTACTGCCTTGTCGCCCTGGAGCAAGGAGGGAAAGAGCAAATGAAAGAACGCATAATTCCACGAATTTGTCTCAATCACTTTCAGAAAGTCGACGTACCCCTTGCTGGTCTCAACGGAAATGATGGCTATTCTTTGCGGGAGGAGCGGAAGTTTTACTGTTTTGTTCCTGTTGAAAATTCCTTCCTCCTGAAGCCTGCTGATGGCCTCTTGTTTTTCCCGTTCAAGGTCACCCAATGTGTAGCTTGGGTCAATATCCAAAATCCAAAGAGCCAGTCCATGACCAGGGTCAAATGATACTTTAGCGAGAAATAGTATTTTTATTCCATCTTTCAGGGGTTCTTTTAAGACTACTTTGAAATTATTATTCGCTCTGATGTAATCGTCTTTCCACAAGTGAGATTTGATTTGGGCAATTACTTTTCCGTCCTGCTTCTCAACAAGTTCAGGATAGCAATGTCCGGATTGCCCGTAAAAATTGAGCTTGTTCATTTCCGCTTTCACCCAAAACGCGCTCTTGTACCTTTCGGAAAGGGTCTTTTGTATGCTCTGGGTTACCTCGAGTAGGGAGAAAATTGTCTTATCGTTTGTTTTTTCCGGCATTCCTTGCGTTTTCTTAATTAAGAATCAGCTCGCAATCAATCAATTTTTTTGATTGATTGCAAGACGGGGAGGTGATAATCAGGCGGTTGCAAATCTGCCACTTCCTGGCTTTTTATTTGCGGCATCTCTTCAATACTTTTGTAGCGAATAGATCTCCACATTCAACACGTGAAAAGAGATTTACTTTTATTCCTTATTCTGCTCAGCGGCAATGCCTTTGGCCAAAATTTCCGGATTGGGAACCCTGATCTATCCCTCGAACAGGATTTTCCGCTCGTTAGCCGTAAGCCCGTTCGGGATCCGAATTTCAGATGGGATATGAGCGGGCCGATTCAAGTGCAAATTAATGATGGCCTGAGCAATTTCGATGGTAACGATCTGGAACTGGCTCTCAAAAATTTTCGGGAAGCCGTAAGAATCAATCCCTCCCTTTGGCTTGGCTATTACCTGATGGGTATTACCCATGAAACTCAAAAGAATTACAAGGCCGCAGTCGAGGATTACGAACGAGCACTTGATTTAGTTCCGGCTAATGAGGATGTCCATCTCGCTTTAGGAATTGTGTACTATGAGGCAGGTGGATTTTCGCAGGCCATCAAGGAATATCAAAAAGCGATTGATCTTAACCCCAGATTGATACAGGGCTACTACAATCTGGGCGTTGTTGCATTGACGAGGAATGACCGGTGGCATGCTAACCGCTATTTTGAACAATGTTTGGAGATCAATCCGAATTTTGCTGCCGCCTACAATACCATGGGATACATGGCATACATTTCCAGGAAATATGACGACGCATTGGAATTGCTTAGTAAGGCATTGAGGTGTGATTCAACGTTTTCACCTTCCTACTTATTGAGGGGCTTCGTATGGAAACAAAAGGGCAATAACGCTAAATGGCTTGAAGATTGGGATCTGGCACTACGCCTTAATCCTACCAGTGCCTTCCTTCACTTCTTCCGTGCCTTTCCCTATATCACAATGGAACGGTATGATGACGCATTTATGGACCTGAAAAAATCATTGGAGAGTGTGGATATAAATCAGTATCGCGGCGCACAAACGGCACTTGACAGGCAAATTGATCTCAAGTTTGCCGCCCAATACCTTATCCGTTATGGTTACGGCTTGCCGGAACAAACATTCAGCTCGTTAAAAAAAGGATTTTGCCAACTGATCATGCAGGAACCTGAAAAAGCACTCCCAACGATCAAGGCAGCCACCAGGGAGCCTTCCGCTGTTGCTCTTTTTCTGGAAGCCCTTGCGCTCGAGCGACTCGGCCAGCACGACTCGGCTTACGTTTATTATGACCTCGTTGCGCGTATGGACAAAGAAAATTTTGACGCATTTAAGAAGCGAGGTATGTATCGCGCCGCATTGCATAATTTCGTCGGAGCTTATTCCGACTTTGAGCAAATGATGCGCATTGACAAAAGTTCGTACTTTGCTTTCCGCCTACGCGGAATGATCAAACTTTATCAGGGAGAATATATAGGGACCATCATTGATCTGACCCACTACCTTCAAAATGATTCCACCGACGCCGAGGTCTTGAATCTGCGTGGTCAGGCAAGGTCAAAAGTGGGTGATTTTGCCGGCTCCAACAAAGATTTGCAAAAAAGCGCCATGCTACGACCCGGAGACCCAGCGCCGCTTCTGGCCATATCTTACAATTTCCTTGCCCTCCGCGATACGTTGAATGCGATAACCAGCATAGAAAATTATTCTTCACGAATGAATAAGAAAATCATCCGCCCTCGTGGTCCTTATGCGAAATATTTTATCACGAAAATTGGTGCGGGCTCAGGTGGGGGATTCTCAAATGCAAAATTCGCGTGCTACACCGAGGTGGCAAAGATGTATATTAGTTGCAGGACCTGGGACAAGGCGGACAAGGAACTTGACTCTTTAAGAGATTTGCTGTGGAGCCCCAATCCTCAAAACAGAAAAGAATACTCTACCCTGCATCGCTTGCGCGGGTTTAGGAACTTCGGTCAACATAACTATAAAGATGCTATTAAGGAACTCAGCAAATCATCAGAAACCGATCCCACAAATTACGAAGCTCGATACGTTTTGGCAATGTCCTATGAAATGAGTGGTCAGAAGAAAAAAGCAATGGATGCCTTTAAACAAATAGTTGCATACGCTGATTCTGAATCTCACTACCAGAGGCTTCTAAAAGAAGCCAAATAATTTCATACGTTAAGTCACCTATACATTGACAAATAATCCACGACCAATTCCGGTGCCTGTCGTTTAATGCCTATTATTTCCTCCATAGTGAGGATTTTTTGCCCCATGTGACAGCTGATACATACGTATTCTCAACGTCAGAGGCAACCTTGCTCATGGCACCCTTATTTCAGTGACGGGCCGGGATGTCAAATCATCCTTCACTAAAACCAAAAGACCATGAAAAAAACAATGATCCTTATTCTGCTAGCAATTGCCGCGTATGGCGTTGCCAGTGCACAGTTGCCGAAAGTCGTCGCCAGCGACAAAAAAGGATGGCATAAAATCGGGGAAACCACCGTCAATTTCCAAAAGGAGACCGACGAAGTCATCATCCTGGTGGCCAACCGCTTTGCCGCCATCCAGTTAAAAGTGGAAGATGCGCCCATCAATCTGATCAGCGCAGAAGCCTATTATGAAAGCGGCGACAAACAAGATCTGAAAATAATGGGGTCGATCAAAGCTCCGGGCGAAAGCGACGTCATCAATTTGAATGGCGGGGAACGTACGCTGAAGAAAATTGTTCTCGTTTACAAAACCATACCTAACTACAAGGACAAAAATGCCCATGTCGAGATATGGGGACTAAAAACGAATCCGAAAATCTAGTGTAGAGGATAGTCCAAAAAAGCCGCCAAGCTATCTTGTGCGGTTTTTTTATGCCTTTTTTTCTTTGGCAGGGGGTGCATAATTCGGGATCTCAATGGTAAAGGTGGTGCCGGTCCCGACCGCGGACTCCAGCCCGATCTTGCCATGGAGTTTATCGGCCGCCTCTTTAACGATGTAGAGCCCTAAACCAGAACCTTCATTTTTGGTAGTGGCACGGAAAAACATGTCGAAGACTTTCGGCAGAAGTACCGCATTGATGCCAATACCATTATCCTGAAATACCAGCTTCGCTTTCGTCTCATCGATCGTAACCGTAATGGCCAGAAAAGGAGGTTGTTTATTTTGATCAAGGTACTTTATCGCATTTGAAATCAGGTTCGTCAGGATAACGGACACCCGGTAGTAATCAGAATAAAATGCAATTCGATCATCCACTGAAACTTTCTTATCCAGTAATTCAAAGCCCAACATGAATTGCATCTTATCCAGCGTCTCTGCAATCAATTTATTGAAATCGATGGGACCGATTTGAAGTTCCTGGCGCGCGTTCCGCGAATAGTCAAGAATTTCTTTCACCGTGTTGTCCAGCTTATGGATACTGTCTTCCATCATCTTGTGGTATTGATGGACATTCTGATCGGAGCTTTCATGTTTCACCAGGTTCAGCAGACCCAGTACAGACATGAGTGGCGCCCGTAAGTTATGCGATACACTGTAGACAAAACTGTCAAGTTCATTATTGATCTTTAGTAACTCTTCATTGCGCGCCGCTAATTCAGAAATCGCCTTTAATCTGGACATTTCTGATTTCTTATGCATCAGCGCCTTCTCAATGGCGCTGGGCAACCTGCGTAGATTCGATTTAAGAACATAATCGTCGGCACCCAGCTTTATACAATTGACTGCAAATTCATCTGACACCGCCCCCGTTACGAGAATGAACGGGATATTTAAATGTTTTGCCAGGCATAAATTCAATGCCTCTGTCGAATTGAATAGCGGTAAGGAATGATCCGAAAGGATGACATCCGGATGGTACATGTCGAGGGCCTCCAGGTATTTTTCTTTGGTATCCACTCTTTTCGTGTCGATTGGCAAATCGCCTTCTTCAAGGGTATTGTTGATAATTTCAAAATCGTCCACATCGTCCTCCAGGCAAAGTATCTTAAGTGTCCGTTTCATCCGCTTTCTGATTGAACAGGTTATCCTATGATGTTGATTAAAAGAATGTTCCACGAAGAACAGCTACCCGGCAGGGTATTCATGGTCAACCCTGTAGACTATATTCCACAATAAGTCGAAATTAAAGCACGCTTAATCCCAATAACAATAGAACAACAACCAATCCCAGGACATTGGCGAGCTTACTGGCATTCGGGTGGTCATCGACCTGTATCAATTCCTCCACCGGTGTCCGGTTCAGGAGATCCATCCATTCCTGTCCACCTGAAACAGGGAGGTAGATGGTCGCGGCGTGTGGTTTTCCGTTCTTGATCGCCGGCAATAACCTGTTCTCAAACAGCTTCACGGCCTTCAACGCCCGGTCCTTCATTCCCGGACTGTCCGAATTTTGCACCTGGTATTTGATCACCTTGCCGGTTGCGTCTACTTTTATTTTCACGACCGGCACATTCCCTTCAGGAATGTCCGCATTTTTAGCAAGCAACACAAGCAGTTTTTTGATCCCTCCCGGGTATGAAATGGTCCTTTGAAAGTGGGCCGGATAGGTCAGCGTCCGTTCAAAAACCCCGTTCAACGACGTGAAGGAGCCGCGATCCAGGATAAAGGAGTCGGTGAACAAGGAATTCAACGATATGGTAATTTCTTTAGGGTAATCCAGTTCGACGGATTGATCGTCGGAAAAATGAATTCGTTTGATCAGCTTTCCATTTTCATATCGCTCCTCGTCGGTCTTCCCTTTACCCCTATCCTGATAGGTCCATGTTCCCACCCTTCTGCCAAAATGAAACTCGCCGTTCAGGATGCCTTCCTTCCAGGTCGGCTGAGAAACTAATCCGGAGATATAGAAATAGGCGAGGGTGAACGTTCCGGTACCTCCTTTTACCCTGACCTCCTTGTTTTCATCTTTCAACTCCCAGATGGTAAAATCGGAATTCAAAAATTCGATCGTGGACTTCAGTGTACGGTCATTGAAATATTCATTTTGAAGCCCCCGCCTCTCCCCTTTGGCATAAAAGCCTTCAGCAATGAGTTTGTTTTCCTTGTCGTAGTCTTTATAAATCCCATCGAAAACCATTTCATTCAGATCAACCGTCGCTTCTCTTCTGAAAAATGACTTTTCGGGGGTTGTTAATTCCCAATTCATCGTATAATAAAATACAGCCTTCGCGGGGAGGGCCTGGCCCTGACCCGGTACGGAAACCGGTTGAGCCAGGAGACCACTGGTATTCAATAGAATAACCAGGGTCCAATGGAAACGATAGTTCATCAGGAAATCAATGCATGTGACCATGAGGTTACTCAATTCCCAAGGTATCCGTTTTTTTAATAAGTTCGCAACGGCAACCCTCAAAATGACCGATTTCATAGTAAAACTCAGGAGCCGCAAGATCTTCTACCTGCTTACCTGGTTGACGAGAATACTCTTGTGCATTGGCTTTTTGCCTCCCGGTATCAAGAAAATAGCACGGCTGCCTTTTACGGCGCTGGGCCTGGAGGCTCCCGTCGGCTATTTTTTCGATGCCCTTTATAATTCGGGCTTTTACTATCAGTTCATTGGTTGGGCACAATTGATGGCTGCCATCCTCCTCGTTATACCCCGGACGGCCACGGTCGGTGCGCTGATCTATTTTCCGATCATTACCAACATTTTTGTACTCACCGTTTCCGCACGCTTTGCAGGCACACCCTTTGTTACCGGAACGATGGTGCTGGCCAATGCCTATTTGTTGTTGTGGGATTATCAAAAACTGAAAGCGTTATTTTGAAGGGAAAGGCGCGTTTGATGGAAAAGGACACAAAGGACACAACGAACCACAAAGGGGGACGAAGCAATTTTTAAAAGGTGATTGCTTACGTCGTGTCCTCCGTGGTTCTTTGTGTTCTTCGTGCCTGCCCCGGCTTGTCGGGGTCCTTTTTCGCCAAAAGCCAACCGACGAATCACTAAAAATAAAATTATAAAGCGAAAAAAAACGCCATCATTATAATGATGGCGTTCTATCGACGATCGCTAACGACCTTGAATCAGCGGTCAGACTTTTACTCGTTCACTCAAATGATTGATCGATTCTTTTCCCCGCTCACTCACTTGATTGATCGATTCCTTTCCTCTCTTGGCGAGGTGATCAATTTTTTCATTGAACTGATCGCGGAGCGCACCGACCGATCCTTCCACATACTGTTTCAGGCTCTTTTTAAGTTTTAAAGAACCCTTTCCAATTTTCTTCATCGTTCTTTCTCCACTCGCCGGTGCGAGCAAAAGACCGGCAGCAGCGCCCAATATGGCACCAATCATCAGGCCTCCAATTAAATTTTTTGCATTCATATCGTTATCGTTTTTTGGTTTTCCTTCTCACGTGTTGTGAGTCATTCTCCTCAGGATAAAAAAAGGATGCCAAATCGGAATGGGCCTTTTCGAACCATTCACTGGCTTTCCGTTGAACGGGTGAGTAGCAAAATCCACGGGTTGCTTAAAATGTACCCGACGCTGCATCAATCACCAGAAAGGGTTAATACCTGCCGTAGACTATTCTCCACAGGGGGGTTGCCGGTGGGTTGGTTGGGCCTCCACCCCCGCCTACGAATCTTAATACTCCGCCAATTTGAAATTCACGTAAAAACTAGTTCCTGCGTTGATTGCACTTCTCACCTCAATAGTGGCGTTGTGACTACTCAAAATATTCTTCGCCGTCGTCAGGCCCAGGCCCATCCCCCCGGCCTTACCGGTGTAAAACGGATCAAACAACCGATCGATATCCCGGGGGGCAATTCCCTTTCCATTGTCGCTGATGGAGACGATCACAAATCCGTCCTTTCGTTTCGTTTCTATTTTCAGGATACCCTTACTGGGCTCCATCGCTTCCACGGCATTTATGAAAATATTCAGAAATGCAATCTTCATTTTCTCTTTGTCCAGCAATACCCTGGGTAATTCTTCCCCATAACACTTTTCCAGTTTTATTTGGTTAAGATTGATCCGGTCGATGGTCAGGGCGATCGCCTCTTCGACTACATCACCCATGTTGGTCAGGGCCAGGTTGAGTTCTTTTGGTTTTGAAGAATTGAGCATCTCCCCGATCAATTGTTCAATGCGGCCCGCATTCCGCTCAATGACCTCCGTGTACGAACTCAACGAATCATCGTCCTGCGGCATTTCATCTTTTAGTTGCTCCAGGGCCAGGGTCAAACTGGTTAAGGGATTGCGAACTTCGTGGGCAATGGTCCGGGCTATCTTGCCCGTCATCGAAAGCCGTTCGGCAATCAGCATGTCCCGTTCCGCCTTCTTCTGCGTTGTTACATCGATCACCGCTCCCAGTATATCAACCGACAGTCCATCGGAACCCGAATCCTCACTGAGGTTCGGCACCAGAAGAACGTACTTGATCTGACCGCCCACCTCAATCCGGTAATTTAGTTCCGAACCACTTCGCTTGACTCTTACCTTCTGAATGAAATCGCCCACCGCTTGAAGATCCTCTTCATACACATTTTCGAGGAATGAACTCCAGGTAGGTTCAAAGGCATGGGGGCGATGGCCCCAGATCCGATAAAGGCCATCGGACCAAATCAGAGAATCGGTCTTTCCATACCACTTCCAACTCCCCATGTTGGCAAGTGTTTCTGCTTCCTTCAGAAGGAGTCCCCGCTCTTCAATCAACAACTGCTGCGTTTTTTGAGTGGTGATGTCCGAAAACGTCGCAATACAACCATCCTCCAGTTTAACGATGGTGATACTAAACCAGGTTGCAACGCCCTCCCGTTCAATTAATTTTTCAACTTCCTTTGGCCTGCCCGATTCGGTCACCTCCTTATACATTTCAAACAAGCCTTCTGTCTTGCTTTCCGGCCTGACGTGAAGCAGCCGTTTCCCGATCAGTTCCCGGTCGGACCTGCCCATTGATTTTGAACTCATGGAATTGGCCATGATCCATTCAAAATCTTCCACTTCAAAATCCGCATTGCGTACACTCTTGAACGCCATAATCCCATCCAGAGAGTTGTCCAAAACATTTCTCAGTGTCTTTTGAGCAAACTCGCGTTCGGCAGCTTCTTTTCTCAGGGCTTCCACATTTTCTTTCAACTGATCTTCCGCCACGCGCCGTTTGTTTAACGCCTCAACAATTCGTATAAAGAGGAAGGTCATCCCGATCAACGCGATAAGCGTATAGGCAAGCAATGCGACCGGTGCCGTATTGCGGTACTTCGTCTCTCTTGAAATCCGGTCATTGAATGTCGTCTCTTCCTCATTCACAATTCGCCGGGCCACCGCCCGGATCTCCGTCATATTATCTTTCCCGCGGGCCAGCAAGTGGCTCTCAAACTGATCCATGTAGAGGGAACTCCGTCCGGCATTCGAAAGAATTTGACTTATTATCGCAAACTGGTTTTCAATCAATAGGTTCAGTGTGTCTGCTTTCTTTGACTGCCTGGAATTGTAGGATAACAGGCTGTCCAGTTTTTTGATCTGGCCAGGCAATTCGGTTAACGAATTAAAATAGGGTTGAAGGTAACTCGAATCGCGGGTAAGCTGGTAGCCGCGGTGACCCGTTTCAGCATCTTTTATGGAAGAGAGTACATCCTGGACAGCAGTCAGCACTTTGTTGGAGTGGCGGATCAGGCTTACTTCATCAATGTAGTTAATGAGATTCCGGTAGGTCAGCAGACTGATGGCGAGGAGCACCGTGACAATTCCAAGAAACAGCGAACGGGTATAGATATTCTTCATCACGCCGGAACGGTTGTCCGGTATTTATGCATGCCCCTGCAACCGGTATAGCGGGGTAGGGCCGTTTATACGTTAATATTATAGAGCCTTAATTTATTATAAAGTGTTTTGCGATCTATTTTAAGCAGTTCCGCAGCCTTTGATTTATTGTAGTGGGCTTTTTCCAACGTCTCGATGATCGCCTGCCGTTCTGCCGAGCCGGCAATGGACTTTAATAACCCTACCTGCTCCCCATCTGCCTGGCCAGGCTCACCGGTGGAGGTCGTACCGAAAACAATTTCCTGGGGCAAACTGTCTAATTGAATCTCCTCTCCGGACGTGAGCAAAACAGCCCGCTTCACAACATTATTCAATTCCCGAAGGTTTCCATGCCAATAGTAGTCCGTCAAATGGGCGATGACCTCAGCGGAAAAAAGCTGTACCTCTTTGCTGAGCAATTGATTGGATTTCTTTAGGAAATGATTTGCAAAGATCATCACGTCCTCCTTCCTTTCTCTGAGGGGTGCTAATTGGATCTTAAACTCGTTCAGGCGATGATACAGGTCCTCTCTGAACCGGCCCTCCTTAACGCCTTTGTTCAGGTCTTCATTGGTGGCGGCAATGATGCGGACATCGATAGGGGTGCCTTTCGTTGCTCCTATTCGCTTGATTGTTCTTTCCTGCAGTACGCGGAGGAGATTGACCTGATTCTCATAGGATAAATTTCCCACCTCATCCAGGAAGATGGTACCGGCATCGGCAAGCTCAAAACTTCCCGGCTTATCCTGGATCGCGCCGGTAAACGAACCTTTCATGTGGCCGAATAATTCGCTTCCTGCAAGTTCCTTGGGCAAGGCACCACAGTCAATCGCAATGAACGGCTTGTCCGACCGCTTGCTCAACCGGTGAATGGATTGTGCAACAAACTCTTTCCCGGTGCCGGTTTCGCCGGTAATAATTACCGACATGTCGGCCGGCGCAATCAATTCGATGTAGCGCTGTACCATCAGCGCCTGTTCACTTTTTCCTACAATAAAAGGGACGAGCTCATTCCCCGGTTTGTTATTCCTGGTTTCCGCTTTCGTTTCTTCAGGAAATGACTTTTCTCCTGAATTCCTCATCTCATTTTTAGCGATCGTCTCCCGGATCGTTACCAATAGCTCGTCAGGATATAGCGGTTTGGTTACGTAATCGCTCGCGCCATATTTAAACGTCTCCACTGCGCTTTTTACGTCAGAATACCCGGTAATAATGATAACGGCCGTACGGGGCCGCTGGAGCCTGATTTTCTGGAGGGTCTCTACCCCCGTCATGTCGGGCAGCCTGTAATCGCACAAAACCAGGGAATAGTCTGAAGCACTTAATTCTTTCAGCCCATCTTCTCCCGTGTGTGCAACACCCACTTCATACTTATTTTTCTTTAGAAATTTGGACAGCACGCCGCATATGTCCTGGTCATCATCGATTATCAACACGTTAGGCATAAGCAGGTAAATTGAAAGTATTGAAATTAGATCAATTATTTAGAAAATTCAATTTATGAAGGGCCTCCCGTATCGTTTTTTTTGTAAACGGCTTTGGAATATACAGACTGACGCCGACCTCCAGGGCCTTTTGACGCTCGCCCTCGTAGGCGCTGATCACAATTATTTTGGCTGTTTTGTCGAATGTTCTGAGGGAATGGATCAATTCATATCCCGAGCCATCCGTTAAATTAAGATCGACAAAGATAAGATCGTATGAATTCGACGCCAATTCCGTATTGGCCGCTTTAACACTATTGCAATACGATGCATGAAATCCCAGATTTTTCAGTTGGCCCACTAAAAGAATGCAAATATCGATTTCATCATCGACGACTAAAGCCTTATCCATTCGCCAGTTTCATTTTCATGGACTTTTCAATGCCCTTCAACCCCTCGCTCCCATTCTTTGAATTTCCCGAAACTTTCATTGCCCCTCTCATCGAACTATCCGTTCGTTTAGGGAATACACTGAGGATAACATACAGCAGACCCATCGTCAACAGGTAGCCCATGATAAATACACCTATAAACATAGCCATGTCTTCCATATCTTTTTTTCCAGTTGAGGCCGAAAAACCATGCCACAAGGATAGTGGAAGCATTAACGGTCCTTTTCTTTCCGGGTGGGGAATAAATTTCTCATTCCTGGGGAAACATTCCTACACCCGATCATTGCCAAAGTAAAATAACAAACGGTCCCGCACCTATTCATCGATTGGCACAAAATTATTATTCACCCTATGCTAAACCTCTACACTTTATGAGCAATCTACTTTATGCCATTGCCGTTATCCTGATCATCGCCTGGGTCCTCGGTTTTTT
>Ga0193718_1000047_pt1 | contig 24596 bp, 24 predicted proteins | sample U2a1metaG_FD_144918 | JGI IMG/M metagenome (GOLD analysis project Ga0193718, IMG submission 144918) | Soil microbial communities from a riparian zone of the East river system, Colorado, United States - U2a1 | ecosystem: Environmental > Terrestrial > Soil > Riparian zone | place: USA: East River... | reverse complement strand
ATTTGGGAACCGTATGATTTATTTCTCAAACTTTCCGGCTGGGCGGGTAAAAAGGATGTAAAACAGAGTGATTTTATCTCTACTGGAAAAAAATCCGGCTTTCAACGGCTCAGCACATGGATTCGTGGAAATATTTTTATTCCTGATGCACGGATCTTTTGGGTGAAACCGGCCGTTGGGTTCCTGGAAGGTCTTATGAAAGACCATGCTATCGGTACGATCATCACGACAGGACCTCCGCACAGCATTCATTTGATCGGACTCCGCCTTAAAAATAGAAACCCCGGGCTAAAATGGATTGCCGACTTTCGGGACCCCTGGAGCGAGTGGGACTTGCTGGACACGCTTTCATTAACACACCTGGCGAGAAGGAAGCACGCAAGGCTGGAACGCCGGGTCCTGACTTCTGCCGACTCGGTCATCACGATTGCCCCCTATCATGTCCGGCGCTTCGAGGCATTGAGCGGCAGAAGGGTAGACCTCATTACGAACGGTTTTGACGAAGAGGACTTCAAGGGCATAAAGAAAATCAAAACGCCCCGGTTCACGCTAGCCCATGTGGGCATGGTAGATGAACTGCGCGATCCGAGGCCGGTGATGGAGGTCCTTCGTGAACTCTGTCGTGAAGACAGCAATTTTGCCGCCCATGTTTCAATAAAATTTATTGGTCAGGTCAATTCTGCATTTAAAGAATACGTAAACTCGATTGATGAATTGAATGCCTGCACCTCGTTTACGGATCACCTCCCGCACCGGCAGTTGTTGAAACTGTATGAAGAGACGGATCTGCAGCTGTTGATCCTGGCCCATACCGTAATTGCACCAGGCAATTTGCCGGGAAAGTTTTTCGAATATCTCGCCTCGGGCAATTCAATTCTTGCGATAGGACCGGTTCAAGGTGATGCCGGTGAAATTCTTCGCCAGACCGGGGCAGGTGAAATTTTTGAGCGATCGGACAAAGCAGGCCTCAAGGCTTCCCTGGTGCGGTTTTACGAACGCTGGAAAAAGGGTGAGTCGGGGGATCGAAGAAGCATCGACAATTTTACCCGCAGGAACCTCACGGTGCAATTGGTGAAGTTGTTGGAGTCCGGTTGATTTAAAATTTTAAGACTTAAAATTTATACTTGGGGAGCATCCCACTTCAATATTCACTATTCCTCATTCAGCATTCAATATTCGAATTATTTCTAATTTATAAATTAATTTGATAACCAAGCGATTTATCAAAAGTTCGATAATCTATACCCTGGCGGGTGCATTGCCGATGGCGAGTGCGATCATCCTGCTGCCGGTGTACACGCGGTTCTTGTCGGCGGAAGTCTACGGAGCCCTGTCGATCTATCTTGTTTTCTCGGTGTTGATTCAGGTTGTCGTTACGTACGGTTTTGACTCATCCCTCTTTACCTATTTTCATGAGCTAAAGAATGATCCAAAGAAACTTTCTTCCTTTATTAGTTCAGCGTTTATTTTCATTCTGATCATTGGAATCGGAGTAGGGTTCGTCATCACGGCGGCCGGGGAATGGGTTTTTGCGAAAGCATTTGCCGGGCAGAAGATCTCTTTTTTCCCGTATGGATTGTTGTCGTTGGTTACCGGAGTAGCGCAATCGTTGTTTAAAGTGAATAACAGTTTGCTGCAAACGCAGGGAAAAGCGGAAAGTTTTTTCTGGTCAAATCTCCTTTCTTTCTCCCTGATCGCCGCTCTTACCGTGGCCGGCCTGTATCTTTATCCTGATACGTTGGTGGGGCCGGTCGGAGGTCGGCTGCTCGCCGCGTTGATTTCAGGGATTTGGGTGTTATGGAATAGCTATCGCCAATTTGGTTTTCAATTTGATTTTAAACTGCTCCGGTCTTCGTTTGATTTTAACAACTCGGTGCTTGTCTACCAGTTGCAGCAATGGCTGATCACGTATGCCGACCGCTTCGTCATCTTGTTTTTTTTACCACTTTCGGAGGTGGGCATCTATGACTTTGCTGTAAAATGCCTGCTGGTAATGGAGTTTATCCTTACGGGATTCAGCAATTCTTTTTTACCGAAGGTAGTGGGCATGATCGTGGCACAACAGAAAAAAGGGACGACGGTGGAAATTAACCGCTACTACAATGGACTAACGGCATTGACGATCCTCATGGTACCGGTATGCATTCTTGGTTTTCCAGTCCTTATCCCTTTGCTGATCTCAAAGCCCGTCTATTTGATGACCATTCCGCTCTTTCCGTTCATTGCGCTCACGTATCTTCTGCGGGCGGCCCGGTTGTATTTTGCCATGCCCTATACGGCAACGAAGTATACGAAGCCGTTGCCATTCTATTACTTAGCCATCGCCTCCGTGAAGATTGGAACGTTACTTTTGCTTGTCCGCTATTTTGGCATTTATGGAGTAATTGGTGCCACCTGGTTGAGTTATATGACCGAAATCGGCATTTTGTATTCCGGGATCCGGACCCGGTTTACCTTCCGTTTTAACGCATTGAAGATTTTAGCGGGACCGTTGGTGGTTTCCTTATTAATCATTGCACTGGAGCCCTGGTTAGCGGGAGCGCATCCCTTCCTGGTACACAGTTCGTACCTGTTATTCACCTTGCTGATGTTGGTATGGGTGTACCGGATCGAGCTAAAAGCCATAGACTTTTCCACGGTACTGCGCTAAAATGTTTCACCGCAGAGACGCTGAGGCGCGAAGGAGGCGCAAAGGCAAAATGATAGATAGTTTGGTTAAACTTTTCAAAGAACACCTTTTAGTCAGCCCCATTGGTTACGATCTCAAAATGCGTAAGCCCTGATCTAGCCGGCACAGAGTTATTCCCTGCGCCTCCTTTGCGCCCCTGCGTCTCCGCGGTTTAAAATTTCCGACGCCCCTGCGCCTCCGCGGTTAAAAATTAAGTGCTATTCTTCCCGTCGAGTCGATACGCTGAAGCAACAGAGCAAGTTGATTTTCTTCCAGGTAGTGGTCGGTTGCCTTCCTGCAGCCTTCCCAATAGCCGTAATCATCAATAATTAGAACTCCCTTTTTTGAAAGCAACGGAAATAAATGAGTGAGTTCGTGATAAGTAGACTCATACCAATCGGTATCCAGTCTTAGCAAAGCGATTTTAGCGGGTGCAATACGGGGAATGGTCTCTTCGACTTTGCCTTTCACAAAAACGACCTGGTCTTTTGGGTAACCGGTCTGCTTCATATTCTCCTGTACTTCGTCCAGCGGGGAATAGCACCACACCGAATCGGCCTTCGTCCGGTCCGTGGCATCCATCATCTCCCTCGCGTCCTTGCCTTTATAGTTTTTGTCATCCGCGGTGGGTTCCGACATGCCTTCAAAGGTGTCGTAGAGAAAGATTTTCCTGTCGGTGATATTCGATGCTTGCAGAACCTTTGCAATCATCATGGGATTGCCGCCTTTCCATACGCCGCATTCAACAAAATCGCCTGAAATTTTATTTTTTATAATATAGTGGACCGACTGGTACAAAGCATACATCCGCTGCACCCCGGTCATCGTGTACGGCTTACACGCATAGTAAAAGTTCCAGAACTCTTTTTCAAGGTCCGGATAACTTTTTTCTTCGTTTGTCACCTTCGTGATGCGGTACCCTGCCTTAAGCAATAATTTATGTAGCATAGTTGTATTCAGGAATTTTGAATTTGCCGGATAAAATCAGGGTAATTCTTTTCTGCATTGTAATGGTTCTCCCAATTGTTTAACACATTCTTTCGAAGCCTTTCCATTTGTTCTTTTGGAAGGGACAATAATTCACTTATTGCTTTTGCGATTTGTTGCGGCGAATCATCCGGGTGCAGGAGCAGACCGGTTTCCGCACTCACAATTTCGCTTACACCGCCCACATTCATCGCTACTGTAGGAATCCCAAAAGATTGGGCCTCCATAATAGAAACCGGAAGACCTTCAGAGGAACTGGTATTGATGAATAGGTCGACATAGGTATGCCTATAAAACTGAAAAAGTTCATGGTTGGCGATGGCGCCGTGAATTCGCGGATGAATATTTTTTTTCGACGAAAGTTTCTCCGCGATCAGGGCTTCCAGTTCCGCCTGCAACTCGCCATAGCCGAAGTGAATCCATGTGATATCGAGCGATTCTACCAGCGCTAGCGCTTCGATGATCAGGTGGACCCGTTTGACGGGCTTGAGGGTAGAACAACTGACGAGGGTCAAGCCCGGTTTCGGATTGGGTAGCGATTCCGGTTTTCGTGTACCCAACCGGGAGAGGTACAATTTGTAGTGCCACTTCGGCGCTACGCTATTTTTAAGATGTTCCAGGCCATGACCCGAAACGGCGAAGATGCCATCGAGGCCTTGCGCCAGCACTTCCCGGAAGGAAAGATAGCCTTCGGGTTGAACGGTTTCGTAGAGGTCGGCGCGATGGGCCCGGGAAATGCGCTTGATGGTAACATGTTTACTTTTTACAAATAGGGTGGCCAGGGCCGAGGCAGTGAACCAATAAGAGTAAATGATAATGGTTCCGGTCAACTGACTTTTCTTAATCGAATTGGTTATGGCGAAAGACAATGCCAGCGCTTTAACAATGTCACGAAAAAATACCTTAACCATTCCAGAACTTATGCCTTTTCCGTGTGATTTCAGATATCGCATCTCATTGACTGCATAAGACACAAATCGGATGAAATGGATCAGGCCCAAAAAGGTTACCCCTATAATTTTAGTAAAACCGATTTTTGGATTGATGCGTTCGTGAGAAAAGCCAATATCCGGAACCGGTTGGATATCGAGACTTACGCTTTGTGTTAAGATCACCACCTTATCAAAATCACGAACCAGGTAAGGGATTTCATTTACCAGGAAAAGCTCACCGGTTGAATACGGAAAATGGTTAGTAATCAGGATGAGGTTTATTGGTGAATGAGATGCCATGGATCAATTTCAGTTTTTCTCAGCAACCATAAAATAGCCTAACGGGAAAGTTTTGCTGGTCTTCATTGATATTTTTTTTCCTATCCCTGTTTTGATAAACAACGAGCACATTTTTTGGGCGACCATAGCAACGTATTTTCCGGGCCACGGGAGGAGGTTAACTGATTTGGCAAACAGATCAGTAGCGATTTCCGGAACTCCGCCCATGGGCTTAAGCAGCACGACGTTGAAGCCGGAAGATTGAGCGAAATAGCGGAGCGCGTACTCCGTATAACGAAAGAAATCAAATGGAGCGGCGTGAATACAATAATAGAAAGGAACATTCATGATGACTTTCCCCCCGGTCGCGAGGATCCTTGCCATTTCATGCCAAAGTAATTCGGGCTTGGAAAGGTGTTCCAGTACATCGGAAAGAATGATCGTATCAAATTCGCCAGCAACAAAGGGAAGAGGTTGGTTGAGGTCGCATTCGAAATCCAGATGAATATTCTTTTGTAAAGCATTGCCCCAATCCACGCAAATCCACGATGTACTAAGACCTTTATATGAGGCGTACAGCGGTACTTTTCCGCACCCTAAATCAATCAGTTTGCCCTTCACGTGTTGTTTTAAATAAAAATCATAGTGTGCCGCCACGATGTCGGCCATTAACCTGGAGGACACCCCTACTTCTTTAGGATCGCGCGAGCCGATTAATTTATTTTTCCTGTAAATAAATTTTGAAGGGAGCCATTGGTCTATATTCTTCATGCGTGCAGCTCAGGCCGATACAATTTTGTTGACCAGCTCCAGTAATTTGATTTTATTGGTTTCCGCGCTTCGTTCCCGCGCGGGCCGTGATGTATTCAACTTAAATTGCTCCACATCGGACGACGACAATTTATTCAATTCGAAGGCGAGGCTTTCAGGAGAAAAGTCCTTTGAAACAACTCCGATTTTGTAGGAATTTACTATTTCAGCCATTTCCGGTGTAGGGCCTATTGCGATTCCTAACCTGGCCTGTATAAAGTCAAATAGTTTATTAGGCAGGGTATTGGCATAATTGAAGTTAACAGGGGGTAGTAAGAAAAGCCCCAGGTCATAACGATTGATAAAGGCGACGATCTCAAGGCTCTTAACGGGCGGCAAAAACCGGATCCGTGGATCTCCGTCTGCCAACGTTCGAAGGCGGTTGATGTAGTTTTTCGTTTTCGATGATGCGAGTTCGGGGACAATGAGCATCAGGTCAAGCGTGAACCGTTCTTCCAGGTGGCGCATGAGTTCGATCATGAGTTCGAGCTTTCGGGATACGGTAGCCCCGCCATGATGGATCATGCGAATGGTATTGGGCTTTATAGGGGAGGGGACGATTTCATGGTAAGCAGTAGCATTGGTAATGATTACAGGGTCCACGGAAAAGTGTTTGTGGTATTCATTGGCCAGTCCTGTGCCAACGGTGGTCATGGCCTTGACTTTAGGAATGTATTTTTTGCACAAGTAGAGGTTAAACGGTTGAAAGAAAATCCGCCAACTCAATTTATCCTCAAAATGCCGCGGTGCATATTCATGCGCATCGAACAGGACGTTAGCGGTCGGATCGATATCGAATGCGAGCGGAAGAGCTTCTATGTCGTTAGCAATGATCAAATCAAATTGCCGGTCCGCTAACTTTCGTCGGAGCGGGGGATGGCCGTGAAGTAACCGATAGGCAGTCGGGTGTATTCGCAAAATTAAGAAAAAGGAGAGAAAGGCTTTTCGGAAAAGGCTGAGCTTGGGCCTGTCGATTTTGATCAACTCCACACCAGGATCAGGCAGACCATCAAACGCCACAGCGGTGATGCGGTACGTCTTTTTGAGAAAATCAATCTGGCGGCTGACGCGGGCATCGTGCTGTAATTTACTAAAACACAAAATTAAAATAGACTTCATTTCAGATCACACCCTTTGTCCGACGACCTTTCGTATTTTTTCCGGGTTCTCTTTAATAAAACTTGACCACGATTTTGATTTGTTCTTGACGAAGCCATTCTGATAATGGTGACACACCGCTACGGCCACCGCATCCGAGGCGTCGAGCAGTTTGGGCAGGGCTTTCATCCCCAGCACCGTCATCAGCATTTTCGCTACCTGTTCCTTTGAGGCGTTTCCATTTCCGGTCACGGATTGCTTGACTTTTTTTGGAGCATACTCAATAATCGGGATTTCGCGGTACAATGCCGCCGACATGGCCACACCCTGTGCCCGCCCGAGCTTCAACATCGATTGAACATTCTTGCCAAAGAAAGGGGCTTCCAGGGCGACTTCATCGGGATTGAATTCATCGAGAAGACCCAATACACGATCAAAGATTTTCTTCAGTTTTAATTCGTGGGTACCGTATTTCCCTAAATGGATCACCCCTAACTGTAAAAGCGTCAGTTTAGTCGCTCTCACCATCACAATACCATAGCCCATTACATTGGTCCCCGGATCCAGACCCAGGATAATTTTTTCTTTGACCGGTTTTTTCTCCATTTTGCTTCTCGTAGCAAGTTAGCCACAAAGCCTGAAATGAACCTATTCTTCTTCCTGGTGTTTGGTTTTTATTTCGTTGTCATGCTCCTGTTGCTAACAGGATGGCAACAATCATTGGCTGGAAAATCATCACTCCGGCCGGAAGCGTTTTCTCCCAGAAAAATTACGGTTGTTGTGCCGTTCAGGAACGAAGAGGCTTGCATCGCTAACGTCATTCAGGATCTGATCGGGCAGGAACTTCCTCCCGAATTCGTGGAGGTGATTTTAGTGGATGACCATTCTGCCGACCGCTCTTCCGAAATCATCTTCTCTTGCTTGCCCGCTGTCGCTATAACGAATAGTCGGAGCGAAGGCGGGCCCCCGATAGTCTCGACGAGTAGTCTTGGCTTCGGCGGGCGAGGTCGTACCCAATTCAGCTACGCCACTTTGCCTGAAGGAAGGGAGGGGAAAAAGCAGGCAATTATGCTGGGGGTAGAACAGGCAGGAGGAGAAATCATCGTAATAACCGATGCCGACTGTCGCTTGCCCATTCATTGGCTTCAGTCTTTCGCCACTTCTTTTCACGACGGGAATGTAAAAATGGTTTTTGGAGGAGTGAGGATAACTGAGGGCAAGAGTTTTTTTTCAAAACTTCAGGCCCTGGAATTTTGCAGCCTGATCGGCGCCGGTGCCGCTATGGCGGGGCTCGGCATTCCCCTCCTGTGCAACGGAGCGAACCTGGCTTTTTTGAGATCGGCCTTTTTGGAAGTGAAGGGGTACGACGGGAACCTCGACATCGCTTCCGGCGACGATGAATTTCTTATGCGCAAAATCGATCGGCGTTTTCCCGGGAGTATTCGCTTTCAACCGGTTGGAGACTCCGTCGTTGAAACCAGACCAATGGAATCGCTAAAGGCGTTTGTCGGGCAGCGCTTGCGTTGGGCCGGGAAATGGAAACACAACGGATCACAACTGTCCCAATTCACCGCCGTTTTTATTTTTGTTTTTCAGACTTCTTTTCTGGTCCTCTGGTTCGCACCGCTACTGAACTGGATATCAGAGCTTCTCGCCCTTTTCCTGATCGCTGGTAAAATGATCTTCGAATTCACGTTCCTTTTTCAAGTCGGTACGTTCCTGCACGTGAGACCAAGACTGTTTCATTTTCTCGTTTTGCAATTCCTCTACCCTTTTTACGTTATGTACATCGGCGTTGCCTCGCTGTTCACCTCACCACTTTGGAAGGGTAGAAAGGTGTAAATGTGTTGAAGTTTTGAAGTTTTGAAGTGCTGAAGTGTTTAAGGGCTGAAGTGTTGGTGTGGGATGGACCAAAATGAATAGGTTTTCCCATACATTATGGGTCTATACACCCAAGTATCAGGTGTTTTAAGTATCAGGTGTTTTCATGCCAAATAGGGGACGTCTCCCAGATTAAGGACTAACCACTTCAGCACTTCCGCACTTAAACACTTCAATACCTCAACACTTCCGCACATTAACACAACTTTAACACCCCCCACCCTCAACACTTACACACTTCTTCACTATTTTTACCCCATGGACGAATTGCAGCTGAAAAAAAAAATTGAGAAGAAAGAGCTGGAACTCAATGCCTTGCTTGAAATTACACAAGCGATCAACAGCAATGTGCCCGAGGATTCCCTGTACAAGATTTTCAATTTCACCCTTCGGTCGAACCTCAATATAAAAAAGCTGACGCTCTTTGTTTACGATGAGGTTTGGGGCTGCAAGGTAAGCTTCGGGTCGACGAAAAATTATCACAAAGTGCGGTTGGATGAACGGGTGAAAATGGTAAAGAATATCCACCGCATGGAGGAATTCGAAAACTGTGATTTTGATGAGTTTGACCTGGTTATCCCGATCGCGCACAAGGATGAAACGATTGCCCTAATTTTTGTCGGGGGAGTCGATCATCAAACCTCGCACGATGATGATGAAAGTATCAAGTTCATTCAGGCACTGAGCAATATCATTATCGTAGCCATTGAGAATAAGAAACTGGCGCGGAAGCAATTGGAGCAGGAAGCCTTTCGGAAGGAACTCGAGATTGCCAGCGACGTCCAGCAGTTTCTCTTTCCCGATAAGTTGCCCAATACCGAACGGCTCAAGCTGGAAGCCAGTTATTTACCCCACGACCGGGTAGGGGGTGACTATTATGATTATATCCCCATCAACAAGAATCAGTTCCTGCTTTGCGTGGCCGATGTAAGCGGCAAGGGAATTCCGGCAGCCTTAATGATGTCTAACTTCCAGGCATCGCTCCATACGCTGCTCAGGCAAACACCGAACTTGATTGAAATTGTCGAAGCGCTGAATTACCAGGTGATGGAAAGTGCCAAAGGGGAGAAGTTCATTACTTTTTTCGGCGCCATCTATGACCTCGCCCTGAAAACGATGGTGTATGTTAACGCCGGCCATAATCCGCCCATCTTGTGGGATAAGAAAGGCATGCGACTGCTGGAAGAAGGTTCCACCGTACTGGGTGCCATGCACCCGCTGCCGTTCATCAATGAAGGGTTTATTCCTGACCTCGATGAGTTTTTCCTGTTTTGCTACACCGATGGGCTCACCGAAACCATCAATGAAGAAGGAAAAGAGTTTGGTGTCGATTATTTGACAACCTATTTTGAGAAAAATCATAACAAGGATCTGAAGACCATTCACCAGGACCTGATTGTGGCATTGGATGGATTCAAGGGTCGCAACAGTTACCGCGACGACATCACGTTGCTGTCGTGCCGTGTTGAGTAGTTAAAAAATTTCCCGTGATTTTCCGGACACCGTTTTTTCTTCCCTGGCTCTATCCGGGTTTGCAATGGCGAATTCCAACCGGGGAAAAGGAGATTTACCTGACCTTCGACGATGGACCCATTCCCGGCCCCACTGAATTTGTGCTGGATCAGCTGGAAAGGTGCCATGCGAAAGCAACATTTTTTTGCATCGGAGAGAATGTCAGCAGACATCCGGAAATCTTTCAAGCCGTGGTAAGGCAAGGACATGCGGTTGGCAACCACACGTTTAATCATTTGAAAGGTTGGAATTACAGCGTTGCGGAGTATTTGGCGAACATCAGGCTGTGCCAGGAAGAGTTCTTGAAATCCCCCCACTCCTTAAGGAGAGTAACCCTTTTCCGCCCGCCCTATGGACGTATCAAACGCAGTCAGATCCGGGCCCTGAAAGGATACAGTATCATCATGTGGGATGTCCTTTCTCATGATTATTCCAGAACCCTTTCACCCGACCAATGTCTCCGGGGTACGATTCAAGCCACCCGGCCCGGCTCCATCATTGCATTTCACGACAGTTTGAAAGCGGAAAAGAATATGCGTTACACGCTGCCCCGGTTTTTGGAACATTTTACCCGCGAAGGGTATTCCTTCAAAGCGCTCGCAAATTCATAACTTTGCGTCTTGCCACAAAGGCACGAAGAAATTATAAAATAGAGGAATGAGCATAATGAAAATAATGTCTGACATATCTGACTGAGGTGAGCATAAGAAAGAAAGTTTTAGTTTGCCCGCTCGATTGGGGACTGGGTCACGCCACGCGAGTTTTTCCGGTAATTCAGGAATTGATCCAAAGGGGGTGTGAGGTAGCCGTGGCGACCAGCGGTCCCGCTCTTGCTTTGTTGAAGAAAGAGTTTCCGGACCTGCATTTCTACCGGATCGCCGGATATGAACCATCTTATTCGGCTTCCGGATCGTTGGCTTGGTCGATGGCCATGCAAGTCCCCAAGTTTGTCCGGACGATTCAAACTGAACATGAAGAAATTGAAAGCATCGTGTGGCAGGATGGGTTTGATTTGGTCATTTCAGATAACCGTTATGGTTGCTGGTCAAAGGAGGTGCCCAGTGTGCTCATCACGCACCAGCTTACTATCCAGGCTCCGAGGTTCCTTTCGGGGATCGTCAATTTTATCAATCGTCTGCAGATCATGAAATTCTCAATGTGTTGGGTCCCCGACTGGAAGGGTAATAACTCCCTGTCCGGTGACTTATCGTACGCAGATGGACTCCCGGTAACGTACATCGGCCCCTTGTCGCGGTTTAAGATCCCCCCGGTCGCTCCCGGAAGAGTGCCTAAAAAGTATGAAGTCCTTGCTCTCGTTTCCGGGCCGGAGCCACAGCGGAAAATTTTTGAGAACCTCCTCCGCGACCAACTGAAAAAATGGGGAAGAACTGCTCTCCTGGTGTGTGGTCTTCCGGAAAGCGAGGAGCGAAAGGAGGATGGAGCGCTGAAAGTAGTGAGTCATCTCCCTTCGGTGGAGTTGAATCTGGCGATCCTGGAATCAGAAATGGTCATCAGCCGTCCAGGGTATAGTACGATCATGGATTTAGCCCGCTTGGGAAAGAAGGCCATTTTCATCCCTACGCCCGGGCAAACCGAACAAGAGTACCTTGGCCAATCCCTGATGGAAAAGAAAATTGCGTTGTGCGTCAGGCAAGATGCATTTGACGTAGAGCGGGCAGTAAAGCAATCAGTGTACTACGACGGATTCGAGCCCTATCGCGAAGATCAACTTTTACAAAAGGCGATAGATGCCCTCCTATGAAGTTGATAAAGAGTTTTGGATATGCCTTTAACGGATTGCGAAAAGCCTGGACAGGGCACCGAAACTTGCGCATTCAATGCTGGGTCATGGCAGGTGCTGTTGCCCTCGGTCTTTATTTTAGGATCCGCGTCTGGGAGTGGTGTACGATTATCCTGATGGGCACGTTTGTTATTTCATTGGAATTGATCAACAGCGCTATCGAAACGGTGACTGATCTGGTCACAAGGGAGCGAAATCCATTGGCAGGAAAAGCAAAAGACATTTCCGCCTCATCCGTTTTGGTGGCCGCCATCTCTTCCGTGATTGTAGGGATCATCATTTTTGGCAATCACGTTTTGGAAATGTTCCGGTAGTAATCTGCTACAAAGACCTGCCTGCGCGAGGCGCTTCGGCAGGCAGGCACGAAGACACTAAATTTTATTTCCTTTGTGTCTTCGTGCCTTTGTGGCTAACGGCCGTATTTAAATCTTTGTAATGCATTGGATTGACACCCACGCCCATATATACAGCGTCGATTTTGATAAAGATCGGGAAGAGATCGTGGAGCGCAGCCGCGAGGCCGGCGTCAAGGAGATTTATATGCCGAACATTGACCACACGTCCGTGGATGGCATGCTGGAGGTAGAATCTGATCACCCGGAAACCTGCTTTGCCATGATGGGTCTTCATCCGTGTTCGGTGAAAAAGGATTTTGAAAGTGAGCTTTACGGTGTAGAGCAATGGCTTTCGAAGCGAAAATTTGCTGCGATCGGGGAGATCGGTACCGACCTCTATTGGGACAAGTCATTTTGGGAACAGCAAAAAGAAGCGTTTACTATTCAGGTGTCGTGGGCCAAAAAATATAAACTCCCCATTGTCATTCACAGCCGTCAGTCGATCGACGAAACCATCGGGTTGGTGGAGCCCTTGTTGGGCGATGGACTTACCGGAATTTTCCATTGCTTCAGCGGCAACCTGAACCAGGCAAAAAAAATTATTTCGATGGGGTTTTACCTTGGCCTTGGAGGCGTCGCTACGTTTAAGAACGGCGGGTTGGATAAAGTCCTTCCGGAAATTACTTTGGATAACTTGGTCATGGAGACGGATAGTCCGTACTTAGCACCCGTTCCCTATCGCGGAAAGCGAAATGAGCCGTCCTACATACCACTCATTGCCGGCAAGATTGCTGAAATAAAAAAAATATCTTTGGAGGAAGTGCAGGAGGCTACAACGAGAAATTCAGGGAAGATTTTTCGTCCTACCGAAAAGGATTCTTAGCTTTCATTTTAATCATAATAAATCAAAAGAATCACAGTTCAGACAATGAACTACACTAAGATCAGCATCAACACCGCCCTGCCGGAAAAACCAAAAGCCCGGGTGATGATCATCTATACCGGCGGTACGTTCGGGATGGCCCACGATGTGCATGGCGTGCTGGTGCCCTTTAATTTCTCCCTCATCCTCGAGCACCTTCCTGCGTTGCGCAGCCTGTTCCTTGATCTCACGGTGATCTCCTTTGACCATCCTATTGATTCTTCCAATGTAGAACCGGCGCACTGGAAGACCATTGGAAGCATCATCGAGGAACATTATCCGGATCAGGATGGCTTTGTAGTGCTTCATGGTACGGATACCATGGCCTATACCGCTTCGGCCCTGAGCTTCATGCTGCAAGGATTAAATAAACCGGTGGTATTTACGGGCGCTCAGCTCCCCATCAGTGAACCGCGTTCCGACGCGCGTGAAAACCTGATCACGTCGCTGGAAATTGCCGCGGCGAAAAAAGGAGGAAAGGCGATTGTGCCGGAAGTGTGTCTTTATTTTGATTATGCTTTATTGCGCGGATGCCGATCCAAAAAAGTAGAGAGTATGCACTTCGACGCATTTGAATCGGAGAATTACCCTCCATTGGCGAAGGCCGGCGTCAAGATCGACTATGATTTTGCTGCGATCCGATCCTTCCAGGCCGGGGACCTCAAACTGCTCTCGAAATTTGATTCCGCGATCTCCATCCTGAAACTTTTTCCCGGGATCAGTCCTGCCACAGTGAGTTCCATCCTAAAGACACCTGGCCTCAAAGGGCTGATCCTGGAGACATTCGGCTCGGGGAATGCACCGTCGGCATCCTGGTTTATCGATTTGCTGAAAGAGAGCATTCAAAAAGGAGTGATTGTATTAAATATATCCCAGTGCCCGGGTGGAATGGTGATCCAGGGCAAGTACGAGACGAGCAAAGCGTTGGAAGAGATAGGAGTGGTGAGTGGGGCAGACATGACCATTGAGGCGGCGGTGACGAAGCTCATGCTTTTGTTGGGAGAATTTGGATCGGAAAGGGCAAGAAGGGATATCGATAAAGCGTTGGCAGGAGAGATTACAATTTGAAATTGGCACTCAGTTCAAACGATGGGGGCTTGCCTACGTATTCCGTAAATCAAACTGCATTTTTCGACGAAAACCCTTAACTTGCTCGCATGATCTCCAGGGAAGAACTAAAAAAAGAAGTAGATAAACTGCCGGAAAACCTGCTGGATGAAGTATATGCTTTTTTGAAGCGGGTAATCCTGCAAAAGAAGACAGGAACGGCTCCCGGTTTGGATACTAGCTGGAATAACTGGAAAAACAACCTGGCGAAATTCACACCCGATTTCATGAATAATCGTGAACAGGCCCCTCACCAAAACCGGGAATCATTTGATTAATGGGTTATCTACTTGACACAAATATCTGCATTTATATAATTAAGAAAACGCCTCAATCTGTTATCGAACGATTGAGGCAAATGCACCTTAGTCAATTGGCGATCTCCGCGATCACGGTAGCTGAATTAGAATTTGGTGTAAGGAAAAGCTCGTTCCCTGACAAGAACCAATTAGCTCTAAACGAATTTTTGAATCCCTTCTCGATATTGAGTTTCGATTACTCAGCCACTAGTGAATTTTTCTAATTCAATTTAGGCCGATGAAAGGCATCTTGAATAATTCACAGTTAGACTACGTCCTATTTCACCTGTCAAATCATGTTCATCTTACCCCGGAGGTAAGGGAGTCTTTTTCTTTTGTCAGGAGTTTAGAAGAAACCCGCAATCTTGAAGGGCGAATCATTTTTCTTCTCTCCGATCGGGATGTAGATGCAAATAAAGCAATCCGCTTCAGGGATATCCCCATTCTTTTTCCAGTGCTGACCGGCAAGGACATATTTTTTATCGATGACCATGATAATCTGGTCTTTTTCCATGACTTGATAAAGTCATCCTTTTACCTCCTGTCGGGGTATCAGGAATACGCCAATCCCCATTCGAAGGATAACCTGAACCGGTTTTCCTTTACGGACTCTATTCAGCACCGGTTGAATTTTATGGATAAGCCCGTTGTCAATTACTATTTTGACTTCATTATCGAGGGCATAGAATTGTTTTTGGGTCGGCGATCAAAAGCGGTTGTGAAACGCCGGTTATTTTCAAATTTTGGGTTTGTTCTGACGCACGATATTGACAAAATCGATTTATATGATATCAACTATCTTGTTTATAAGATAAAAGAAATTGTTCACCTTAGAAAGAGCAGGCTGCCCACCTCGGATAATGTTAAGATTTTTGTCAAGGGGATGCTGAATTGGTTACACCTTGTAAAGAAAGAAAATCCTTACTGGAATTTTGATTTTCTCAGGGAAGTGGAAAGGGAGGGAAGGTTGAGAAGTGTTTTCTTTTTTCTTGACCAGGGTGTAAGGCACAGCGATGCCTATTACTCATTTAACGAGGTGCGGATGGCGAGGCTTTTCACCTTCCTGCAAGAAGAGAAATGTGAGATCGGCCTTCATGGTCCTGTCAGATCCATAGACGATCGCAAGACAATGGAAGCCAGTTTGAATAACTTGAGACAAGCAAGCAGGGCCCCCGTGACGGGTAACAGACAACATAGGCTTCTCTGGAAGCATCCTCTTACGGCGCAACTATTGGAAGAAGGCGGGCTTCAATACGATTGTACGTTGGGTTTTGCGGCCCATGAGGGTTTTAGAAATTCTTATTGCCTGCCATTTAAATTGTATGACTTTGACAATGACAAAATGATTGACCTGTGGGAATTTCCGCTGAATGTGATGGACGGAACCTTGTTCGCCTACCGGGAATACACGACCTCGCAGGCTATGGAAAAATGTATGGCATTGGTGAATGAGATTTCAAAATTTGGAGGCCTATTTAGTTTATTGTGGCACAATAGTTTTTTTGATGAGGTGACTTATCCGGGAGTAACCAAATTCTATAGGGACCTCCTTGAAAACGTAGTTACGTTAAAACCTGAAAACGTATTAGGATCTGAATTATTAGAGAAAATAAAAAGTCACTCTTCGCGCTAAAAACACGTCAAAAGAATGCAAGCTGCTGATATAGAAATAACTGTTCTGAACGATGCGGAAATAAACCTTGCCAATGATTTTTTTAATTCTATCTACAAATCCGGCAGGGATGAAGAAAAATTTCTTTGGGAATTCAGGAAATCGCCCGCGCTACCGGGGATTTACATCGTGGCAAAAGACCGGCAAACGGGGAAAGTAGTGGGTTGTCAGGGCGCCATTCCGGTCGATGTTATTACAGGTAAGGGGGAGACCGTACTGACGGCAAAGTCAGAAGACACCCTTGTTCATCCCGATTACAGGGGCTTGAACATTTTTGAGAATATGTATAAACTATTGTTTGATCAATCTCAAAAAAGGGGAATACAATACATTTGGGGATTCACCTATGCGAAAAAACCATTTACCAAGTTAGGCTTTGACACTCCCTATATCGTCAGCCAATCTTTGATGGCTTTTGATATCCTGGGTGCTGCACGGTATTTGTTACGGTACAACAGGACCAAAACGTTGTGGTCTAAAACAAAAATGCTTGCACTCTGTGGTTTTTCGAAAGTGGTATCGCTGAAAAGAAATTTTTCGGCGGACAGTCATTTAAAAGGAATTTCTCATTCCACCCTGGAAAAGCGGTCGATGGAAGACAATAATTTTCTTGCCGGGGATATTCTCTCCGGTACACCGGATCATTTTATGATCAAGCAGGAGGTGAACTACTTGCGCTGGCGGATTACAGACAATCCCTATCACGATGAAATACTTAATGTTGGTTTTTACGTCGAATCCAAAAAGGTTGCCCACGTTCTACTGAACCATCATGAGGATGGCGTGTGGTACCTGATCCAGGACCTGTACTCAACTTCGCTGACAGAAATTCAGAAAACGGCCATACTGGTAAAAGCAGTGAACATTCTAAAGGGGCGCAAAAAGGCTAATCTGAGGTTGATCCGGACCTGGGATTTTTCACACAATGCGATCAATAAGGCGGAGGTTGCAGTCAGAAAAAAGGCCGGGTTCACTCAAATAAAGCACGGAGCCGTTTTTGTCTGGAAAGGACTTGGGGGCATGCCTTTATTGGATCCTCACCATTTTATTTTATCGAGGATTGCTTCGGAGGGGAAGATATAAACGTTGGAAGCCTCTTACTGTCTGCAGGCCTCTGCCTGCTCAACGAAGCCATAGCGCAGGCCAGTGCGCCGGTGGCATAGTTGAGCGGAGAGGGTGGGATTCGAACCCACGTTACCTTGCGGTAAACACGCTTTCCAAGCGTGCTCGATCGGCCACTCTGACACCTCTCCGGGAAAAGCCCGCAAACTTAATCAAATTTTTGAGTTTGATTCCGTGCGACATGATGGAATTAATAAATTTCACTGATTATTTCCACCGGATTTGCTGTCAGGATCCTTCTCCAGGAGAATATTAAGGTGAGATACAATTTCTTCAATATTTCGTTTGAAGGTATCGCCCAATGACTCGACCAGGTTGGCTCTGTACATGTCATGAAATTTCTTAAAAGTGGTTCGGGCCATTTTTAGCGGTTGAAAAGAAGCCTGATGGCTGACAACATCTTCCAGGACAACGGCATCCCCTTTTCTTACCCGGTAATGAAAGCGACTGTAGGCAACTCCGGGACCTGCATGTTCATGCACCTGATAGCTGTATCCAAAAAAGAGGTAAATGAAATAGCCGGTGTTATCGTACGGGCCTTTTGCCGCAAGGCTGTCAACATCTATTTCCAGCGACAAGGACGCAGGTGAGGAAAGCGTATCGATCCTGAATGTTCCGCTTCTTTCACTCTCTTCAAGAAACGAAGTCTGAATAAAACGGGGCAGATTTTCTTTAATCATGGGTGGACCGATAGCGCACTCATACTGGTATTTCCAACTATTGAAAACAAGTAAGGGGACGACTGAGCTGTTAATTTTATGAACGTTTGCGGATGAATTGAATTTGCGATCACTCAGGAAGGGCTTGTCTATAAATATACCCTTCTCATTTTTCTTTCCTTCCTTCCCGGATGTGTGGATGTATTGTATACTCGATTGACCTTTTGTAAAGTCATTGTAAAGCCGGCTATAGGGGGAACAGGAACTATTCAAAAGAGCCAAAAGAATAATGACAAGACCAGTTTGATTTTTATATGCCATACTTGATAAAACGGTATCTCGTTTCAGCTATTGATTTTATCAATGAATCAGAAGTGCAATCCCGGGCTTCCTGGTAGTTTAAACGAAAATCAACAGAATCTATTTTAAGCTCATGCAAGCAATCCGTTTTCAGAATTTTTACCTGGCAATCAAAGTCGCTATCAGAAAGGGGATTCAGCGCCTGATATGTGAGATCGTACTGTTTGTCAATTAAAAGTCGGATGGAACGTAGAAAGTCTCTTACTTTGGGATCCTTCAGAGTTTGTACTTGTTTATCAAACTCATTCCATTTTTTCCCATTGATAAGATGTATAAAATTGTCCGAAGAGGTAATATAATCTTCCTTCACAAGAAAGACCTTCATCTTGGGTGAATTTGATAGCTGTAGCCGTTCACTGACCGTTTTATAAATCGATGCTGACGAACAGCTAAACAACAACATGCTGAACAGGCAAATGAAATTTCTGACATTCATTGATCCCGCTTTGGAGGTATAAATGTGTTTTATTTTTTTGTAAAAAACAAAATAGGGAGTGGCTCATGGAGTATATTGGGCAAACTTCCCCGGCAAGTCAGAATTGGCCAATGATGGAATCAAACAACCCCAAGATCATCAACGCCTGGTGCATGTACGACTGGGCAAACTCAGCGTATAACCTGGTCATCACCACCACGTTTTTTCCAATTTACTTTAGCGGTATTACCACGGCTGCCTATGGCGACCGGGTTCCGTTTCTAGGAAGGACCTTCAAGGCCAGCGCACTGTACGACTATGCGCTGGCATTTGCTTACCTGGCTATTGCTGTGCTTTTACCTATTCTTTCTTCCATCGCCGACTCCCGTGGCAACAAGAAACGGTTCATGCAGTTCTTTTGCTATCTCGGCGGATTGTCCTGCATCGGACTTTTTTGGTTCAAGGGCGCTCAACCTAATGTGGGATGGGGTATTGCCTGTTTTGTTTTGGCGGCCATCGGCTACATCGGCAGCCTGGTGTTTTACAATTCTTACCTGCCGGAAATTTCAAAACCGGAAGACAGAGACCGGATCAGCGCCAGAGGATTCTCCATGGGGTACATCGGCAGTGTTCTTTTGCAGATCATTGGATTTGCGCTGGTTATTTTTTTCAGCAACAAAGGCGACGAAACTTCCGGCCCGCTCTATACTTTCCTGTTGGTAGGATTTTGGTGGATCGGATTTGCTCAAATCACATTTGCTGCCTTGCCCAAGGCCCGGCCAGCCGGTCAGCAGGATGCCGGTTTTCTGACGACGGGCTTCCTGGAATTACGAAAAGTGTGGGATCAGGTAATGCACCTGAGTGTTTTGAAATGGTTCCTGGTGGCATTCTTGTTTTACAGTATGGGCGTACAAACGGTCATGCTTGTGGCCACGTTATTTGGCAAAGAAGTACTTGGCTTGCCGGCCGACAAATTGATTATCACAGTCGTCATTATTCAATTGGTGGCCATTCCAGGGGCCATTCTGATTTCCAGGTTGTCAGGGGTATTTGGGAATTTAAGGGTCCTTTCTGGCGTTGTTCTTGTATGGATACTGATTTGCATGGCTACCTACTCCATTACCTCGCTGAAGGAAGGGGGTCAAAATGTAGAGTTCTATTTTTATGTTTTGGCTGCCTGTGTGGGGTTGGTAATGGGAGGAATCCAATCCCTGAGCCGGAGCACCTACAGTAAATTGATGCCGGATACGCAGGACCCGGCTTCGTTCTTCAGCTTTTATGATGTGACGGAAAAACTCGCGATTGTCTTTGGTATTTTTTCATTCGGATATATCGATGAGGTGTTTGGAATGAAGAACTCTGTGCTGGTATTGATTGTGTTCTTTGGACTTGGTTTGGCGGGTCTCTTTGTAGCGAGGAGAAAGGAAATACTTTATCCTAGTTGATAATTAGTGCCTTGAAACGGAACCAATGCAGGGTCACTAAGGACACAACGAACCACAAAGGACAACGCTCTTGCCTACTGCTTCCTGCCTACCTATTGCCAACTATCTTTTCAATTGTGAACCTCTTTGCCTACTGCCCATTGCCTACTGCCTACTTATTGCCAACTACCCTTTCAATTGTGAATCTCTTTGCCTACTGCCGATTGCCTACTGCCCATTGCCTATTGCCTACTGGCCATAGCCTGCTTCACCACAACAAGTGTTTCACCGTAATCCCCTTATTAATCAACTGCTTCAACGAATCAATTCCAATCTTTAAGTGAAGATCTACATAGTTGGTCGTTACTGATTTGTCGCTCTCTTCTGTTTTGACACCTTCGACGACCATCGGCTGATCGGAGACGAGCAGGAGGGCGCCGGCAGGAATTTCATTATAGAAAGCGGTGGAAAAAATAGTAGCCGTTTCCATATCGATGGCCATCACCCGGACCTTTTTCAGGTATTCTTTGAAATGTTCGTCCCACTCCCACACCCTGCGGTTGGTCGTGTACACGGTGCCGGTCCAATAATCCTGGTTGTAATCCCGGATGGTTGTGGAGATGGCTTTCTGCAGGGCGAAGGCGGGGAGGGACGGCACTTCCGGCGGAAAGTAATCGTTGGAGGTACCTTCACCCCGGATGGCGGCGATTGGAAGGATAAAGTCCCCAAGATTGTTTTTCTTTTTCAAGCCACCGCACTTTCCAAGAAACAAAGCCGCTTCCGGTTTGATGGCCGACAGGCAGTCCATCACCGTGGCGGCATTCGGACTGCCCATACCAAAGTTAATGATCGTAATTCCCTGGGCGGTGGCACTGAGCATGGCTTTGTCTTCGCCCCGCACCTCCACGCTATTCCATTCGGCAAACTTCCGTACATAGTTATCAAAATTGGTCAGCAGCACGTACTTCCCAAACTCCCTTAAGGCCATCCCCGTGTACCGCGGCAACCAGTTTTCAACAATGTCCTGTTTCGTTTTCATTGCACAAAAGTTTGTATCATTTTTGACCCCATGTATCCGCTCAACTTGCCCTCCTATGACCCAAAGATAAAAAAGGAGGGAGGAAAAGCGTGGGTTTTTGATGTAATTCGAAAGAAGTACATTGTCCTTACCCCGGAAGAATGGGTCCGTCAGCATTTTATCCATCACCTCATTCATGATTTGAAATACCCCCGGTCACTCTTTAAAGTAGAGAGCGGACTTTCTTTTAATGCCCTTCAAAAACGTTCCGACATTGTGATCCATGATCGCCGCGGAAAGCCGTGGATGCTCGTCGAATGCAAATCGCCGACCATCAAACTCAGCCAGAAGGCCTTCAATCAAATCGCCGTATATAACATGAATATCGGCGCGAAGTTCCTGGCGGTTACGAACGGGATGGTTCACTATTGTTGCGAAGCGGTTGTACCGGGCCAGGAAGCAAAGTTTCTTAATTCATTTCCGGCGTTTGAATAACGGCCGTGGAAATTTGCCACAAAGGCACCAAGACACAATATTTATTTACTCATGTAAACCGAGCGTCAATAAAAAAGAACTTCGTGTCTTTGTGTCTTCGTGGCAAAGCCCCCGCCTAAAAAAGGCCGGAACTGTTACGTTCCGGCCCCTGAAAACAAAACGAGAAAAAATGAAATTCCTCCACGAGAATGAAGGAGGGATAAATTAAAGTAAAAATTCCTTAACATCCGAGTAGGGAAGATTAAAAGCGTCGGCGACGGCCTTATAAACTACCTTGCCCTGGATCACATTCAGCCCTTTCTTCAGTTCGAGACTGTCGCTGCAGGCTTTTTTCCATCCCTGAGAGGCCAATTTGATACAATAGGGCAAGGTCGCATTGGTCAGCGCCTGGGTGGACGTGTACGGTACGGCGCCCGGCATATTGGCCACGCAATAGTGTACCACGTCATCGATAATGTACGTTGGATCTTCGTGCGTAGTCGGTTTGCAGGTTTCAATGCAACCGCCCTGGTCCACGGCCACGTCTACCAGCACCGTGCCAGGCCGCATACTCTTCAACATATCGCGGGTGATCAACTTGGGTGCCTTTGCTCCCGGCACCAGTACCGCGCCAATGATCAAGTCATGGGTCTTCACCAGCTCCCGGATCATATAGTCGCTGGATACCATGGTGTGCACATTTTTGGGCATCACGTCGTCGAGGTAGCGAAGACGGTTGATGTTCAAATCGGTGATCGTCACGTCTGCCCCCATGCCCGCGGCAATCTTGGCCGCATTGGCACCTACTACACCGCCGCCTAAAATAAGGACTTTTGCAGGCATGACTCCCGGTACGCCGCCCAGCAGAATCCCCCGGCCTTTCATGGGTTTCTCCAAATACTTAGCTCCTTCCTGGATGGCCATGCGTCCTGCTACTTCCGACATCGGGACTAATAAAGGCAGGCTTCCATCAATGCGTTCCACGGTTTCATAGGCCAGGCAGATGGCACCGGTCTTGATCATGGCATGCGCCAGAGGTTCATACGAGGCAAAGTGAAAATACGTGAAGACGAGCTGGTCTTTTCTAATCAGGTTATATTCCTGCTCAACCGGTTCCTTGACCTTGATGATCATTTCGGCTGTACGAAAAATCTCCTCCGCAGTGGAAAGTATTTTTGCGCCGGCGCTCCCATATTCTGCATCGCCAAAGCCGCTCCCATCACCCGCTTTCGTCTGGATGTTAACCGTATGTCCTCGCCTCACTAATTCCTGCGTTCCGGCGGGAGTAAGAGCCACCCGGTTTTCATTGTTCTTTATTTCTTTGGGTACTCCAATGATCATGGTCGGTATGTTTTAGTCTTTGAAACCGGGATGCGGATCCTGAAATGGATTTGTACCGGGCCTCCGGTTCGGGCGCAAAGATAGTACTCGGTTACGATTGCGGCAATTTTCCACCGCGGAGACGCAGAGGCGCGAAGGAGGCGCAGAGGCTTTTCTTTGGGGTTATTTCTGAGTCCTGCCTAATCTGTAGGTGGCTCCTGCCCGCTGAAGTCGTTCGCGTAGGCATTGTTTAAGATTTCAAAATTAACCTTTTACTAAATGAGCCGACCTCTGCGCCTTCCTCGCGCCCCCGCGTCTCCTCGCGGTAGAAAATACCTGGGGACTATTCTTTCGCAATGGCCCCCATTCAAATTCAATTCTTTGGAAATTAATCGCGAATTCAACATTTTCTTCGGGGAAATATTTTGGCTTTGAACCCTCCTTGGTTTTTCTCTATTTTTGATTTAAATCGATTCTTTGAGCCAAACCAAAACCATTGGAGTTTCAGCAAAAAAAGCTGCAGCTGTGCTTGCGGATTACCGGCTTGCCTGCGAGAGCCGTGAAGCGAGCCTGATCGGCCGCAAAGAAGTGTTCATGGGCAAAGCGAAGTTCGGGATCTTTGGCGATGGAAAAGAGATCGCCCAATTGGCGATGGCCAAAGTTTTTCGTGATGGCGACTTCCGGGCTGGCTACTACCGCGATCAAACATTCATGTTTGCCATCGGTGAATTGACGCTTCAACAGTATTTTGCGCAACTCTATGCACATACGAGTGTGGAAGCGGATCCTGCTTCTGCGGGTCGTTTAATGAACGGCCATTACGCAACGCGACTGATCGATGAGCTGGGCGCCCTCAAGTCCCTGGCGAAGTTAAAGAACAGCAGTGCTGATGTTTCGCCGACCGCCGCCCAAATGCCCCGGTTGGTAGGGCTTGCTTATGCTTCCAAATTATTTCGGCACAATCCGGGCCTGCGAAATTTTTCAGACCTCTCCAGCCGGGGAAATGAAGTAGCCTTTGGTACGATCGGGAATGCCTCTACTTCGGAAGGAATGTTTTTCGAAGCGATCAATGCGGCCGGAGTATTGCAAGTTCCCATGCTGGTTTCGGTATGGGATGATGACTACGGAATTTCAGTGCCTCAGGAATATCATACCACCAAGGGCAGCATTTCAAAAGTGCTGGCAGGATTTCAGCGTACAAAATCGGAGAAGGGCTTTGAGATCTTCACCGTGAAGGGATGGGACTACCCTGAACTTTGCAAGGTATATGAAGCGGCCGAAAAAGTGTGCCGGGAAGAACATGTGCCGGTGCTCATCCATGTCGTCGAGATGACGCAGCCTCAGGGACACTCGACATCGGGTTCGCACGAGCGGTACAAACCCAAAACCCGGTTGGCCTGGGAGAAGGAATTTGACTGCATCCGGAAGATGCGCGAATGGATGTTAAATGAGGGGATAGGCTCGGTTGACGAACTCGATAGCATAGAGAAAGAGGCTAAAG
>Ga0193718_1000046_pt1 | contig 25100 bp, 20 predicted proteins | sample U2a1metaG_FD_144918 | JGI IMG/M metagenome (GOLD analysis project Ga0193718, IMG submission 144918) | Soil microbial communities from a riparian zone of the East river system, Colorado, United States - U2a1 | ecosystem: Environmental > Terrestrial > Soil > Riparian zone | place: USA: East River... | reverse complement strand
GTGATTTATATCGCAAATTCTTTCCACGGCAACACTCCAATGATGGAAAAGTTCATGGCGATATAAATCACTGCCACCGCCAGCAGGCTGAACAGGATCGAGCGGGGAATGACTTTGGCCGGGTCTTTGACTTCATCGCCCAAATAGCAAACGTCGTAATATCCGAGGTAATCATAAATCCCGATACGCGCCGCCGCTCCGAGGCCGAAGACGAATCCGAGAGAAAAATTGAATGCGCCGGGCGGAAAATCAAAAGCAATGTGTGGATTGAAATGCCCCACACCGCCAAGTATCACCGCGCCCGTGGTCAGCAAAACTCCGATCCACAACGCCACCACGGTTTTACCGATGGAGCTGATTTTTCGGTAGAGCAGGGTAATGGCCAGCAAGCCCAGAATGACCGTGATCCCTTGCAGCCAGCGGTTGAGTTGGACGTCTCCGGCGTTCGGCCAAAAATAACGCAGATATTGTTTGAACCCGATAAATCCGGTCCCGATTTCCAGCGGCCCACTCAAAATAAATTGCCAGACAAACAGGAACGCCATCAGCCTTCCCCATTTTTCGCGGCCATATCCATCGCGTAGATATATATAAGAGCCGCCCGAACCGGGCATCGCCGCGCCGAGTTCCGCCCAGACCAATCCATCCGGTATCGCAATCAGCAATCCCACAATCCACCCAAGCATCGCCTGCGGTCCACCACCGTTGATCGTTCCCATCAATAGTGGAATCGTGATAAACGGTCCCACGCCCACCATGTTGGACATGTTGAGGGCCGTGGCTTGAAGTAATCCCAGGCGGCGCCGCAGGTGAGGTTGTTCCGCGCCGGTGACGGGATTGGTCATGCGCGCTTTTGTAAGCGATGGGTGCTGCGAAGTCAATGCAGTGCGCGGTAGCTGTGCGCGGTAGCGCAGGCCTCCGAGCCTGCTGTATCGCCGACTTCCAAGTCGGCACAGCGTAATCCAACTCCGCAATCTTCCAACAACAAGATTTCTACCGAGCATCGAGACAGCTCCCCTACAGTTGCAGTTGCGGCGCGATGCGTTTTTTGCGACGCTCCGCCCCATGGATAAGAGCAGCCAGGCCTATTCTCCCGTCGCGGGGAAAAAACAGCCTTTTCGTTTCCGCGCGCGAATAATTATTTGCATCGCTTGCCAGGCGGCCGCCCTGTTCGGCCGGGCCGCCGACACCCGGGAATTGCGTGAATGGGAAAACCCGCGCCTCACCGGTCTCAGCAATCAGACGCCGCACGCCACGATGATCATTTGCCCGGATACGACCGTGGCCAGGAGCATTGGAATCACCGCGAACAGCGAACGCGTGAAATCATCTTTTTATCGTTCGCTCAACGGCGATTGGAAATATCATTACTCCTCCAATCAACTCGCGCGCGTGCCGGATTTTTGGAAAACGGATTTCAATGACCGTTCCTGGGATACCATCCCGGTGCCTTCGAACGTCGAACTCTCCGGCTACGGCATCCCGATTTATGTGAATTATAATTTCCCATGGCGCAAACCGTGGACCCCGCCGTTCGTGCCTGGCGATGACCCAAACAACACGGTAAATGCCTATCGCCGCAATTTTGAAATTCCGAGCGCCTGGGCCGGTCGCCGCGTGTTGCTGACTTTCGACGGCGTCAATTCGTTTTTTGATTTGTGGATCAATGGCCAGAAAGTCGGGATGGGCAAGGACAGCCGCACGCCGGTCGAGTTCGATATCACGAAATTCCTGAAGCCCGGAAAAAATCTCTTGGCGCTCGAAAACTTTCGCTGGAGCGACGGTTCCTATCTCGAAGACCAGGACATGTGGCGGATGAGCGGCATCTTTCGCGACGTTTATATGTGGTCGCCGCCGGATGTGCATATTCGCGATTTTGAAGTGAACACCATTCGCGTGGATGACCGGGCCCAAACCCCCGCGCTCGCGATTAATACCATCATCGAGAATGTCGGCGGGCCCGCGCCGGCGGCGGGATTGGAAGCCACCTTGTTTGATCCGTCCGGCAAAGCCATTTCGACCAATAGCATCGCGATCACGGTGCCCGAGCATTCCGAACACAATCTCAAATTGAATATCAATGTTCCGCACCCGCAATTGTGGTCCGCGGAAACGCCGAGCCTTTATAAGCTGTTGCTCGCGCTCAAGAACATCAACGGTCGCGTGCTCGAAGTCATCCCGGTCAACGTCGGTTTTCGCAGCGTGCAAATCCGCGATGGGAATTTGCTCGTGAACGGCCAGCGCATTCTCATCAAGGGCACCGACCGGCACGAATTTGATCCGGACCGCGGCCAGGCCATCACGCCCGAAATCATGGAGCGCGACATCAAGATGATGAAGCAATTCAATCTGAACGCCGTCCGCTGTTCGCATTATCCGAATCAGACGGCGTGGTATGATTTATGTGATCGCTACGGAATCTATTTGATTGATGAAGCGGACATTGAAAGTCACGGGATGGGTTTTGGCGACAAAACGCTGGCGAAAAATCCCGATTTCGCCGACGCGCACATGAACCGCACCGTGCGCATGGTCGAGCGCGATAAAAACCATCCCTCCATCATCATCTGGTCGCTGGGCAACGAAGCCGGCGACGGTCCGAATTTCGAAGCCACCGCGAACTGGGTGCACCAGCGCGACGCCACGCGCCCCGTGCATTATGAGCCCGCCCGCGATAAATCCTACACCGACATCGTTTGCCCGATGTATCCCAACCCGAAATCACTGGGAACCTATGCGTCGAAAACCGAGACAAAGCCGTTCATCATGTGCGAATACGAACACTCGATGGGCAATGGCAGCGGCGATTTCGGTTCCTATTGGAACCAAATTTATGAGAAGCCGTATCTGCAGGGCGGCTTTATTTGGGATTGGGTGGATCAAGGGTTGCGCACGCCGCAGCAAAAGCTGCCCGCGGCGCATTTCACCAAACCCGGATGGCTTGATAAAACCTTCTGGGCCTTCGGCGGCGACTTCGGCCCGGAGGGCACGCCTTCGGACGACAATTTTTGCTGCAACGGTTTGGTCACACCCGATCGCAAACCGCACCCGGGCCTGTTCGAGGTGAAGCACTGGTATCAATACATTCGTTGCAAACCGGTGGACCTTGTCGAGCGGACGGTTTCGATTAAAAACTGGTACGATTTCACGAACTTGAGAGACATCGCGTCGGGCCAATGGCGATTGAAAGCCGACGGTAGAGAAATTCAAACCGGCAAACTTCCTGTGCTGGATCTTGAGCCGGGCGCGACCAAGCAAGTTGCCATTCCCGTGAAGGCATTCACGCCGCAGCCCGGTGTCGAGTACTTCCTCGAATTAAACTTCACCCTGAATCAAAACACACCCTGGGCCGAGGCCGGTCACGAAATTGCCTGGGATGAATTTAAATTGCCCGACGCCGCTCCGGCCGCGGCTGTGGCCACCGAGGCGTTGCCCAATGTTAGTTGGACGGCCAACACCAATGGCGCCATCGTCGCGGGCAAGGATTTTCAAATTGTCTTCGATGAAGTCAGCGGCGGAATCAAATCCTGGCAATACAAAGGGCATGAAGTGATCGAATCGCCGTTGCGTCCGGATTTCTGGCGCGCGATGACCGATAACGATCGCGGTCGGCGGCGGCCCGATGCTTCCCAGGCTTTCTGGCGTTATGCCGGCAAAGCTGGCGTGAATGAGCGATTTTCCGGCGAGAAAAAGAAGGATCACTTTGAAGTCAAAGTGACCACGCTGCTTCCCGGCGCGGCGGATTCCACCTGGGAAACGATTTACAAAATCTACGGCAGCGGCGACGTCATCGTGACCGCCACTTTCAAACCGGCGAAAACCGATGTGGCGAAAATTCCGCGCGTCGGCATGCAAATGGAATTGCCGAAAGGTTTCGAGCACCTCACGTGGCTCGGGCCCGGGCCGCAGGAAACTTATAGCGACCGCAAGAATTCGCGCGTGGGTGTTTACGAGGGAACCGTCGAGGACCAATTTTTCGCCGACTACACCGAACCGGGCGAGAGCGGCAACAAAGCCGATGTGCGCTGGATTGCGTTGCAAGGGCGGGGCATTGGCCTGCTGGCCGTAGGCATGCCGTTACTGAGCGCGAACGCCCTGCATTATTCGGAGGAAGACCTGAATGCCGGCAAGCACGCGTTTCAATTGCCGCATCGCGATTTCATTTCCCTCAATCTGGACATGAAACAGCAAGGCGTTGGCGGCGACGACAGTTGGGGCGCCTGGCCGCACGATGAATTCCTGATTCCCGTGCAGGAATATACTTATAGCTTCCGCCTGCGCCCCTTCGGCCGCGGCGAAGACCCGGAAAGACTGGCCCGCGTGTCGTTTGATACGAAAACGGCGGAATAAAAGTCTTTCACGGAAATTTCTCTTGAAATGTCAGGGGAATGTTTGTCAGGGGAATGACGAATCAGCATTTTATTCCTCTGACGTTTATTCCCCTGACTGTCTCTCCAGGAGCCTCGGAAGCCGCGCAGCGGCGAAAGAAAATAGCCCACCGATTTATCGGTGGGTAAAGGTCATGATCCTCTCCAGTCCCGCAAGGGACGGCAGAAATCAAAATTTAATTCGGCTCCCCCGCTCCAAATAGCCACACTATACCGTTTCTATGAATACTGTAGCCGTGGCAAGCGTTCGGGCGGGCTGAAAGCCCGAAATATTACAGCCCAGGGCAAGCGAAGCGCCGCCCTGGGTAACAAGCCCAAATACACCTTCGCCCTGTAAGGGCGAGACAGAGAGTTATCGCAGGAAACGTGGCTGCAGTATTTGTTCAACCACACTAGGAGTCATCGCGGTCATCATCCGTGTCGCGAATGCCCTTATACCAGGGTGTCTGCCAGTACGGAATGCGGAAAATGGCCAGCAGCGAGCCGCCCAGGGCCAAAACCAGGTTTTGTTTAGCAAACACTTGTTTGGCCAAGCTTCCTTGAGCATGGCTAGATTTAAAATCGAAGTCCCTCATTTTGCAAGACTCGTTGCGGCTTCGCATGAGTTTGGGCAGATCACATTTCTTCCAACGGCCGATCAATGTCATTAACACCCTGCTTCAGCGGGGTGTTAGTAAAGCCGTAGGGTCCCACAGCCGCTTTAGCGGCTTTGTCTCTAATGGGCGATTCGGCGTCAGATAGAACCTGAATGTGTCATCTCTTATCTGCGTCCATCCGCGTTTATCTGCGGTTTCAACCGGAGAAAAAAGCCGAATATCATGTCGAATTCGCGCTCTTTTTGCGATTTTTTGCATCGCAATACTCACTGCCATAAAGAGTTACTCCGAAAACATTACCGTAAGTTTTTCCTCATTAATGAAACGTGCTAAAACTAGCGCGATGAAAAGAAGTATAACCGTTCGCGACCTAAAATGGGGTAGGGATGCGCTGCCGCGCATCCCCATAATCCGTCACGTGCGCATAGCGCGGGACAAAAGAACTGCCCAATCGCCGAACCCGCCCCACGCACCTTTCGCGCGTGGGCTCCAGACACCGGACCACAGACCGTGGACCGCATGCCAGCCTATTCCACCCTATTCGGGGGGGTGCCCCTGCATTCCGCGTCCCAACTTCCGCGCTCCGCGTTCAGAAAAATTACCAAACGAACCCATTTGGGATTTTTCGATTTGCCCGTCAATACAGCGGTTTGTCGAGTTAGCGAACCAGGCGACGAAAAAAACGAACCCATTTTCCCCGGGAGCGCCGCCGTCCCGGCGGCCAGCCGAGCACGCCCGGCGGGCGGTCAGGGTTACGCGGCCCGTCAAAGTAGATCACAGTGGATCACACTCGATCAAAGTGGATAAAAGGGGGGAGGGCGAAGAATTTCCATGAATCTAAATGTCAAACGTGCTGCGTCCTTCGTTAGATCTGAGGACACGCGATCGCTTAGCCTGATATTGACGCGCTGGCGGCGGTTCTCTATTGTTCGCACAAATCGCCGGTTTGACGGGCAGGCTCCGACCCTTCGCCTCCGGCAACGGTTGAACACGAACAACTAAAATCACCCTCCTATGCAGAACATTCATCTGGGCTTCCTGGATTACGCCATCCTCGGCATCTACGTCGCATTCGTAATCGGCATTGGCTTCGCGTTGACGCGCTATATGAAAAGCTCGTCGGACTTCCTGACGTCCGGCCGCTCGATTCCCACCTGGGTGACCGGTCTGGCGTTCATTTCCGCGAATCTTGGCGCGTTGGAACTGGTCGGCATGGCCGCCAGCGGCGCCAAATACGGCATTGCGACCGCCCACTTTTATTGGGTCGGCGCGATCCCGGCGATGATATTTCTGGCGGTGTTCATGATGCCATTTTATTACGGCTCCAAAGCGCGCTCGGTGCCGGAATACCTGAACATGCGCTTCAATCCATGGGTGCGCGGCCTCAATTCCATTGCGTTCGCGGTCATGACCGTATTTGCGTCGGGAATTTCAATGAACGCGCTGGCGAAATTGCTTAACCAGTTGCTGGGTTGGAATTATCACCTCGCCCTTTGGATTTGTTCGGCGGTGGTGCTGGTATATGTGCTCAAGGGCGGATTGACCTCGGCGATTTACACCGAGGTGCTGCAGTTCTTCATGATTGTGCTTGGCTTTGCGCCGGTGGTTTATCTCGGTTTGCGCGATGTCGGCGGTTGGGGCGCCATGACCGACAAGCTCCATGCCGTGGCGACGAATCCAATGGCGCTGGATCTGAACACAAAAAGCTTTGCCGCGAACGCGTGGACGAGCGCCTGGAAACCGTTGCTGGGCGGGCCCAGCGCCAATCCGATGGGTGTGGATTTATTTGCGATGGTATTCGGCCTCGGGTTTGTGTTGTCCTTCGGTTACTGGTGCACAAACTTTCTCGTCGTCCAACGCGCCATGGCCGCCAAGAATATGACGGCGGCCCGCAATACGCCGTTGGTTGCGGCGGTTCCGAAAATGCTTTTTCCGGCGCTGGTGATTGTCCCCGGCATGATCGCGGTGGCGTTGACCGCTTCGCCTGACAAAAATTACCGCATCCCGCCGCCGATTCTAGCCCACCAGCTTTATGTGAACGCGGTGACCGCAGTGAAAAATGCCAACCCGGCTGATCCGACGGCAGCGATTAAGTCCGTGTCTGACGCGCTCGGCAAAAAAGTGAACGCCGAGAAAATCACGGCGCTGGTTGCGGCGAACGCCACTGAAAAGCTTTCTGACGATAAAATCGAAGCTGGCGTTTACAACAGCATCGCCGAGTATGACTACGATGGCGTCATCCTCTCGCTGGTGAAGAAATATTGTCCCACGGGTTTGCTGGGATTGGCGCTTACCGCATTGCTGGCTTCATTCATGTCGGGCATGGCAGGTAATGTGACGGCGTTCAACACAGTCTGGACCTACGATATTTACCAGGCCTACATGGCGCCAAACAAACCGGACTCGCATTATTTCTGGATGGGCAAATTTATTACCGTGGTGGGAATTGTCCTGAGTATCGCGTGCGCTTACTTCGCATCGATGTATAACAACGCGATGGACGTCATCCAGCTCGTGTTCGGCTTCGTGAATGCACCGCTGTTTGCGACGTTCCTGCTGGGCATGTTCTGGAAACGCACGACGAGCATTGGGGCGTTCCTGGGATTGTTCGGCGGTATCGCTACCTCGGCGGTTTTCCACGCGATTACGACGGTGGGCACCAACCTTGATGCCGCGGGGCATGTGGTGAACGGAATGAAGGGTGGTTACCTCCATGTCGCGAGTATTTTCCCGAGCGAAATGGCGCAGAACTTCTGGCTGGCCAGTTTCGCGTTTATCTCCTGCCTCACCCTGACGCTGGTCATTTCGCTGGCGACGCGCCGCACGAAGACAGACGAGGAATTGAAAGGTTTGGTGTATTCGCTGACACCAAAGATCAAAGACACCGAGCAGCATTTTCTGCAACGCCCGGCTGTGCTCGGCGTGATCCTGCTCATCTGCTGCGTCATCCTGAATTTTATTTTCTGGTAAACCATTAACCCCACGAAAGGAAAACGATTTTATGGGACTCGATATTCGCTGGCCAATTGGCCTCATGTTCTCACTCATCGGCCTGCTGCTGACCGGCTTCGGCGCGATCCACAGCAGTTCTTCCATGACCAAAATTGCGGGGCAGGACGTCAACATCAACCTCATCTGGGGCATAGTGCTGCTGGTGTTCGGCGTGTTGATGGTCTTCTTTGCATACCGTGGCGGAAAGAAAACCCCTCCGCCGCAAGGTTAAGTGGACGCGAAAATCGAAAGGTCAGGTTTTGGAAAATTGCCCGACGGCACAACCGTCGAGCAATACACGCTGACGAACAGCCACGGCGCGTTCTGCAAAATCATCACTTACGGCGGCATCATCACCGAACTGCAGGTTCCAGATAAGAACGGCAAGCTCGGCGATGTCGTGGTCGGCTTCGATAATCTCGACCAATACCTCGCCGGCCATCCATATTTTGGAGCCATCACCGGCCGTTTCGCGAATCGCATTGCGAAGGGGAAATTTACGCTGGACGGAAAAACGTATTCTCTCGCGATTAACAACGGACCGAACGCCCTGCATGGCGGGCTCAAAGGTTTCGATAAGGTCGTGTGGAAGGCCACGCCGAACGAATCAAAAGACGGCGCCACGTTGAAACTGGATTACACGAGCGTTGACGGCGAGGAAGGCTTTCCGGGCACGTTGAAGGTCACGGTGACTTACACGTTCACGGATAAAAATGAATTGCGGATTGATTACGATGCAGTGACCGACAAAGCCACGCCGATCAATCTGACCAATCACAGCTACTTCAATCTCGCGGGCGGCGGCGATGTGTTCGGGCATGAGTTGATGTTGACGGCTAAGAATCTCACGCCCACGGACGACACGCTCATCCCGACCGGTGAAATTAAATCGGTCATGGGCACGCCGTTCGATTTCACCGAGAAGAAAAGCATCGGCAAGGATATCGAAAAATTATTTGGTCAACCGCATCGCGGTTACGACCACAATTTCGTCCTGGACAATCAAGGCAAAGGATTGGCCCTGGCAGCGCGCGTGTTTGAACCCAAATCCGGGCGCGTGATGGAAGTGTCAACGGAGGAGCCGGGCGTGCAGCTTTACACGGCAAATTTTTTGGAAGACACGCGCGGGAAGGGAAAGGTGCACGGGCAATACAGCGCATTCTGCCTGGAGACCCAGCATTATCCGGACTCCGTGAATCAACCCAATTTCCCTTCGACCATCCTCCGCCCCGGCGAAAAATATCGGACGGCGACGGTTTTTCGGTTCTCGGTCGGCTAAGTCATTCTTTGCGGTTTCCTCTGCAATTCCGCGTCATTTCTTGCGCCTTTATGCGTAATTCCGCTACTTCGACAGGGTGGTCGGTGTGGGGTAGGTTGGGGCATGGTTTCCAATTTGGAACATGTTAAGAGCGGCGAGCGGAAGGCTGCCTTGCCCAAGGCCAAAGGCTACAAGGGCGAGGTGGTTTACATCTACGCTTTTGATGTGGCTTACGAGATGGTCCGGCAGCCGGTGCGGGAATTGCTCGGCCAGCCGGTCGCGCAATTTGTGGTGGATGCCAGCAAGCGCAGCCCGCGCCATCTGTTTTTTTATCGTCCGCAAATGGTTCGTCTCCCGCCATTGGAACGCATCGGTCCGGGCGGTCCGCTGCGCGTGGAGCGCATTGTAAAACTGCTGCCCGTGGGCGCCCTCAGCATCACGATTCGCGTGCCGTTTGAGGTTGAACGCATTGAAGACCTGGTCGGGTATCACGATTTACAATTCACCAATGGCTCATTGCACGAGGACGTGCGCCGTCTGGCCGAGGAAGTCCGCCGCGAATTGACCCCGTATTATATTCGTCCAATTCCGCAACTGGCCGAGGAAGAGGCTTATACGGTTTTCTGCATCGAATCCCCGTTGCTGTCCGAAGACGGCACGGCGTTGAACGCGGAGCATTGGTGGCGCGCGAATCGCCGGGAGCTGGCATCCCTGCTGACGCAAGAGCCGGATATCGATCATCTTTCCAAACAGGAAGCCGACGAATCCACGGGCCGTTATCTCAGTTACTATGAGCACGACCTCGTGGTGGTGGACTGGGATGCGGCGCTCATCATTGATGAGAAGCAGAATTTTGACGAAACACTGTACGTGATGGAACTGGCGAACCTGCAACTCGCCGAGCTCGAGGCTTACGATCGTATCCTGGATAATTCGCTTGAGCGTTCGTATCGGGATCTTTCATCGCGCCCAACGCGAGGCCGGGCCGCCATGCTGCGGGAATTGCGGGAGCTGCGGATTGACTTGGCGCGGTTCAGCGATGAGTTGTCGAACATCACAAAGTTTTTCGGTGACTGGCATCTGGCGCGCATTTACGAGAATATTTCCGCGCGTTTCCATCTGACCGACTGGCACAAGACGCTGGATGGAAAATTAAAAACGCTGGATGATTTGTATCAATTGCTGAGTCACGACCGGATCAACCGGTGGATGTTGATTTTGGAAGTCACGATCGTGCTGCTGTTCGTGATTGACCTCGTGATCTTGTTTGCGAAGTAACAGGGCAGGGGCCGCTCACCGCACGACCTGCGTCGCGCCGGCAAGTTCGAGGACCAATCCTTCGCGGGCGGCTTCGACTTGCATTTTACCGTTGAGAGATTTCACCAACTTCCGCGCATACGCGGCCATCTCGGAAATTTTCGCATCGTCGTGATCGGGGTCGTGATGGAACAGGAAGAGCTTTTTTACCTCCGCCTTAAGCGCGAGGGCCACCACGTCATCAATGCAGGCGTGTCCCCAGCCGATGTGCTGTTGATATTCTGCTTTGTCATACTGCGCGTCCATGATGAGAATATCCACTCCGCGAAGAAACGAGATAATCTTCCGCTCCTGGCCTTGCACGTATTCGAGAGAGGCCTTTTGATCGCCGCCGTTGGCGACGTAGTGCGGTTCGTTATCCGGAAAATAGGCGATGGATGCCTCGCCGGTGAAGAGCCGGTAACCGACGCAAATTCCCGGATGATTCGCGAAACAAGCCTCCACGCGCACGCGGCCAATCGAGAATTTCATTTCTTTCAACTCCTCGATTTGGAGATTCGCGGGCAATTCGCGGAGCGCGATGGGGAAATAAGGGTTTTCCATCTGGCTCGACAGGATGTTGGTGAGCCCGTGCCGCGCGCCTTCATAGCCGAGAATCCGCACGCGATTCTGGGGCTGGTAAATGGGCTGAAAAAATGGGAGGCCCTGGATATGGTCCCAATGCGTGTGCGTCAGCAGCAACGTGATATTCAGGGGTTGGTCCTTGAATTCCTCCGCGAGCTGGCGGCCCAGCAAACGCAGGCCAGTGCCGGCATCCAGAATAATCAATTCACCTTTCGCGCGGATTTCGATGCACGAAGTGTTGCCGCCGTATTCCACGGTTCCGGGCCCGGGCGCCGGAGTCGAGCCGCGCACTCCCCAAAATTTCAGGCGGGGCGGACCGGAAATTCGCGTGGGCGTCTCGGAAGGCTTTTCCGGTGCGGGCGGGATGTTGTTCACCTCGAACCGCGCCAGGGCCGCGACCAGGTCACCTGGCACAACGGGTTTGGGAAGAAAGTCATCAGCGCCGGCCTCGATTGCCGCGCGGCGGTCGGCTTCGAAATTTCTTCCGGAGGTGACCACAATACCCGTCTGGCGCATGGTGGCGTCCGCGCGCAATTCGCGACACACCTTGAAACCGTTGGCGCGCGGCATCAAAAGGTCGCACAACACGACACTCGGGTGATGTAGCCGGGCGAGTTCAATTCCTTCGTCCCCGTCGCTGGCGTGAAAAACCTGCCAGCCGCTGTGATTCAATATTGCGGCGAGGACCCGGCGGCAATCCGCGTCGTCATCAATGATTAGAACGGTCTTCATGAGGGGCGTTTCACTCGTTCCTGTGCGCTGCGACCGATAAATGAATGCTCAAATGCCACTCGGTCGTCAGCCGGGCATCTGTTCCGGGTCGGCATTCTCGTCGGTTTCCGTGGCGGACTCCGCCATTTCAAGGGTGGCGTAATGCACACCGAGATTGTGCTGGGCGGTCTTGTCACCCTGGCGCGCTGCGCGAATGAACCACCTGACCGCATCGACGGTGCTTTGCGGGACGCCACGGCCAGTCTGGTAACAGAGGCCAAGATTGCATTGGGCGGGGGCGACTTCCTGCTCGGCGGCGAGCCGATACCATTTCACCGCTTCCGGATAATTTTGCGGAACGACGTGCCCTTGTTCGTAGAAAACCCCGAGATTAAATTGCGCCTGCGGTTCACCCTGTTCGGCGGCGGAATGATACCACTTGACGGCTTCGGCGTAGTTTTGGGTAACGCCCTGGCCGGTTTCGTAAAGCACTCCGAGATTGAATTGAGCCGCGGGATCGCCTTGCTCGGCGGCTTCGCGGAACCACTTGGCTGCCTGGCCATATTCCTGGGGGACGCCCAGCCCGGCCTGGTAGCAAACACCGAGATAGCATTGCGCGACAGGATCGTTTTGTTCAGCGGATTTTTTGAACCATTTCACCGCCTCGTTGTAATCCTGTTTAACGCCCTGTCCGTTTTGAAAGCTAACGCCGAGGTAGCATTGCGCCTGCGGGTCGCCTTCGGTGGCGGCATCGCGAATCTCCTCGAACGTGTTCCATGTGCGGCGGCCTTTTTGCATGCGCAACTGCAAGCATAGAACGGGCCGGGCGAAATTCAAGCAGGGAATCTGAACGCGGGATGCGGAACGCGGAGTGCGGAATGGGGGAAGTTCATAGCCTTCGATCCCCGGTTGACAGGGTGCCCTTCTACTATTTGGTTCGACCAGGCACAACTGAGCACAACTCGCATCGGCGATTACGGGGTTTAAAATGGGTTCGTTTTTTTCCGGCGGGCCGGAGTCAACGCAAGAAACCCCTTTGTTTATAGGCAGATCGTGATTTTGAGGATGGGTTCGTTTGGTAATTTTTCTGAAAGCGGATCGACCGGCCAATGAAGAAGGGCCGAAGCTGCAGGGATACTCCTTCGCCGAGGCGCTTAGGCGGGACGGGTGGCGGCGGCGAAGCGAAGCCGGAGGTCGGAAGCCGGAAGCCGGAACGCGGACCCGATATACCCCCCGGAATAGGGTGGAATAGGTTGGCATGATGTCCCCGGTCTGTCGCGGGTCGGTAGTCCAGAGCTGGTGGGCGGATGGGGCGATTGGATAGTTCTTTCGTCCCGCGCTATGCGCGCGTGACGGTATAATGGGGCGGACCGGCAGGTCCGCCCTACCACATTTTTGGTTGCGAACGGTTATACTTCTTTTCATCGCGCTGGTTTTAGCACGATTCAGTTATGCAGAAAAACTTACGGTAATGTTTTAGTTGCAAGTTGTTGTTGAGTAATAAGATTGAGATCAAAAATTGTCGAGAAACATGGCCAAAAATCGACGTAAGTTGGATTATTGGGGCTGGAACGGGCTAATGGGACCGGTGGGATCTGATTTGGCACCTGACAGCCTGCAAATGAATATCAGGATTGACCGGCCTGTTACCGCCTTGCCATTTTTCCGCCAAAATCGGCGCATGACTTGCACGGATTATTACGGGCTGAGCAGGTGCTTATCGTCTTCAATCTTTGCATTCTGGCGCGGGTGGTGTGTTTTCTTTCGAGCCAAGGTGCGTTCAGTCGCCACGAGTCGAGTTGAAAATAAAAATGCAACCACGGCCTGACAGCGTGCTTTTATGGGCCATTTAGAAAAATAGTTTAACTGAACTTTTGCAGCTAGTTTTGACAACCTGCAGGGGGAGAGTCGCCTCGATTCGCAGCGGAAAATCAACGGACTCCCGCGCGTATTTGGCGCGAAAATAATTTGCCTTTGGTTCGGCACACAGTTTCGTGATTTGTTAGGTGTTGCGTCAATCGGCGGAAAAAATAACGATGACATGTTCACACGAATCATCTGAATTAACCGAACAGCTCGCACTGTTCGTCTCCCATTGGTAAAAGGAATGGCCTGAGATTGTCTTTTCGGAGGAGATATGAAGAGTGCGAACTTTCCGTTCTCCTTCCAATACCACTTTCCGAAAATCCCGTCCTTCGAGTAGCTGCGGGAAGTCATTTGACGCGACGGTGAAATAAAGGCACCGAATTTCACCTTGCCACACATCGCTCCCCATACTGAGATTCTTAACTGACTGGGGAATCGCGGAAATATGGAGCGCGTGTTTGAGAACCGAGGAAGGCGAATCAGCGACCCGGAATGCTCCATAACCAAAAAGCACAAGCAACACAAAGATTGCAAGAATAATGCGAAGCGATTTGGATGGTAGTCTCACGGGAAATTGCGGGTAACATCGTTATGGCACATAGGCACGCGATTTGTTAGGCCGATTTTCGATGCCAAGTCTCATTTGCCGTGTAGGTGTAAGTATAGCTCACCTCGTTTTTAGCGACTGCATCGAACCGACATCTCAAAAACCGACCTGTCGAATTCCAATACGTGGCAAAAGATAAAACCTGTCCATCCCAGTTGACCTCGAATACGTCTGCAACCTCGTCATCGTATCGGTCAATCGCACGGACTCTGAAACTCGTGCCGTGAGATGAGACAACGAACTCAATCGTGCTTCCATACTCCGTTCCGCTGACCCAGCTGCCAACGAGCGGATGGTTCTTCGTGCTCTCTTTTTTGTTGCGGGGTTTGGCCATGGCGTGCCTATCGGGCTAACTTCTATTACGCGACAGGCTGCGCACGCCGCCGTGCACGGGTGACGCGGTTAATTCCTCTGTTTTCACGTCCTAACAAAAGCACACATGCGGATTTTAGCAATCAATGGTTCTTGCGCTCTTGGTCACCTTCTGAGCCTTTGCAAAAGATTGTGGCCAACTGGTTCTCTCGTTGCTTAATTTCTTCCTCGGGCGACAGTGTGTTCGTTTTTGACGGGTCAACTCTTTTAAGCACAGTGACACCGAGAGCCGTGGTAGTGGTCATAACATCCCTCTTGATTGAAACTGTTAATCCCCCCATGGCAATGCTCGGCCCTGAAAGCTCAAGTTTCAGATTATTGCGACCAACAGGTCTGTAACTGTAACGCCCAACCATTGCAAAAGCGTCCGAACGGTGGTTGCTGAAAGTTCCGTCGCCTCGAAACTCCAGAATATCCCCGCCGTCGGAATTGCGCCAAAAACCTACAATGGCCTTTTTCTGGCACCAATACCACGCCACGGCAATCAAGCCAATTAAGCCACAGAATAAAACCCATGATTTCGTGTGGGCTTTTAATTTAAGGCTCATTTTAGAATTTTAAATTGTGCCGCAGTGTTAACTGAGGCAAAACTGATCAATACGCTTCTGCGCGCCGTTTGTGCGCATGTGCTGCCCTCATTGGGCATTTTTCAGTTTGCGTACTATCGCTAATGTCTTCTTAGCTTGCTTCAGCGTCTCTGAATTACCCGAACGGTCAATCGCCAGGCATGGTCCATCGATCCCTTCAAAAGGGCCTTCGTACGCAAATAAAAGGTATCTTTCGCCAGCTTTCATCGGGAAACGACCTGAACTGTTTTCGTCGTAAATCTCAACGTTCTTAAGCGCACGACCCTTCAATAACTCCTGAATTCGCACGATATAAAAAGTGCCTTGGATGAAACCGTCCTTTTCCAAAATCTGTCTGCTGCTAAGAACCTCTCCCACAAAAACGCATTTGCTGTTAGTAAACTCTTCCGCCACGCTCGGGTGCCGCTTCCAATCCTTTGGGTCATCGGCAGCTAGCACGCTGCCCGCCGTGAAACATATGAATGCCAGTAAGCGCATTCGATTAGACCTAACTTTTTTATTATGCGAAAAACTGTGCACGGCTGACTTTATTAATCCGTCTGCTTCCACGTCCTTATGGAAACAGACCTGCGAATTTTTATCAATCGTTTGCGCAGGTCCCACCCTGATAATTGCGAGCCGCGCAGTTGCTCGGCATTCCCCGCCTTGTCAAACGGTCGCGGGGTGCCTACTGTATCCGCGGTTGGGCGCTTGGCGCAGTGGTTAGCGCGTCTCGTTTACACCGAGTAGGTCGGGGGTTCGAGTCCCTCAGCGCCCACCATCCTTCGCTCGGAACCGTTTTTGAGTTCCGGGTGAAGGATGGTGTCTTGCGTGATGCCCGCGCATTGACAGGTCACTGTTTCGGTCCGAGCTACGGATGGCAGGCCATCCTTTGGTTTTGCGTTCTGTCTTTTTCCCGTTTGAAACACGAAATGTTTTACACTTACGCAATTCAAAGCGTCGATTTTCCAGAGCAACTTTATCGGGGACATGCTTTAGATTTGAAGGTGCGTTTGGCGGAGCATAATCAGGGGAAATGTCCGCATACGTCGAAGTATAAGCCGTGGCGAATTAAATTTTACGCAGCTTTTGAAACTTTGGAATTTGCGCAGGCGTTTGAGAGATATTTGAAAAGCGGGTCGGGTCACGCCTTTGCAAAACGGCATTTTGATTTGTGACTTTTGGTTTTAGTGGGCTCTGGAGATCCGATGGCTATTAAGAGAATTCGCAACTTATTAGTGATAAAAACTGTGTCGCCCCTTCAGGGCGATGGATATTTCGACCGCTGATCCCAGGGCGGCGCTGTGCTTGCCCTGGGCTTTATTCTTCAGGGCCTTCAGCCCTGGAAATCGTTCGGTCACGCCACGGATTTTCCCGCCGGAGAGGCCATTTTCCTCGCATATTTTCCTTCCCGGAAAGGTTAATGCCCGTAAAATCTCCGCAAATGAAAAATGCGGGCCCGATTGTCTTGAGCCAGTTGATGTCGCCGACGAGCGTCAACTTGAATTTGAAGAGCATTGACCGTGATGGTGTGCTCGAAGAACTCGTCAATCAAATCGCCGCCATCGCGAAACAGCCGGAGGCGCGCCAGACGTTGCTGCGCGCGCTGCATGAACGCGAACAACTTCATAGCACGGGCATTGGCGACGGAGTGGCGCTGCCTCATGCGCGGAATGCGCTCGTGGGACTGGTGGACCGCCCGGTGATTGTCTTCGGCCGGAGCACGCAGGGCGTTTCGTTCGGCGCCATTGACGGCGCGCCTTCGAAATTATTTTTCCTGCTGGTGGCGCCCACGGTCACGGAGCATCTCTCGATGCTCGCGCGGATCAGCCGGTTGCTGCGTGAACCGAGGCTGCGCCAGGAATTGCTGGCCACGGATAATGCGAAGAAAGCGCTGCTGCTGATTCGTGACGCTGAGGCGAAGTTGTAAGTGACACGGGACTGGAAAGTCCCGTGAACCCGCAGGCTGGAAAGCCTGCGCTACAAAACGAGCGCGCGACGCGCCTTCTCAAGGTAAAGAAAAACGCCCGCTTGAATTTTCATCAAGAGGGCGGTGAGGGAAAAAGTTGGTTTTACTTGCCGACCAGGTCGCCTTTAACGCCTTTCACGTCGTGCGGCAGAACGACTTCGTTGTCCGTACCGGCGTCCTCTTCCGGAATGCGCATGCAGTAGAAGGAGCGGTAAACAAAGATGAGCGCAACGATGAAGAAGAATACGCCGATGCCGGTCTTCAGACTTTGATCTTTCATCGTCACGGCGATTTCCACGGCGAGCAAACCGAAAAGGGTGGTGAATTTGATCACCGGGTTCAGCGCGACGGATGAGGTGTCTTTGAACGGATCGCCGACGGTATCGCCAACGACGGTCGCGGCGTGGAGTTCGGTGCCTTTCTGGCGCATATCTACTTCGACGATTTTCTTGGCGTTATCCCAGGCGCCACCGGCGTTTGCCATGAAGATGGCCTGGAACAAACCGAAGAAGGCGATGCCGACGAGGTAGCCGATGAAGAAATAAGGATTGAAAAACGGCAGGGCGAGCGCGAAGCAGAACACGACAATGAAGATATTCCACATGCCTTTCTGCGCATACACGGTGCAGATGCGGACGACTTCCTTGCTGTCCTTGTCCGAGGCCGTGGTGGAGTCGAGCTTCATGTTGTCTTTGATATAGACCACCGCGCGATATGCTCCGGTGACGACCGCCTGGCAGGATGCGCCGGTAAACCAATAAATCACCGAACCGCCCATGATGATGCCCAGGATGATTTGGGGTTGCACGATGGAGAGTTTGTCCACCACGCCGCCAAACATATTTTCCAGGAGCATGATGATGCCGAACACCATGGTCGTGGCGCCCACGACGGCGGTGCCGATGAGCACCGGTTTGGCGGTGGCTTTGAAAGTATTGCCGGCGCCATCGCCCTTCTCGAGCTGGTACTTGGCGTTTTCGAAATCCGCGTCGAAACCGAAGTCGCGTTTGATTTGTTCCGCGGCGCGTTTCTTGTCTTCGGGGCTGTGACCTTCAATCTGGCTTAATTCATAGACGGATTGGGCGTTGTCGGTGACGGGGCCGTAGCTATCCACTGCGATGGTCACGGGTCCCATGCCGAGGAAGCCGAAGGCGACGAGGCCGAACGCAAAGATTGGCGCGGCGAAGTTAAACTGTGTGGGCATGATGGACATCAAGGCCACGTTGGTGGAGAACTGCCAGGCCACGAACATGAGCACCATGATGACGAGGCCCATCCAGAAGGCGGAGAAGTTGCCTGCCACAAAACCGGATAGAATATTGAGCGAAGCGCCGCCGTGTTTGGAACAGTTGGTGACTTCGCGGACGTGGCGAGAGTTGGTGCTGACGAAAACTTTGGTGAATTCAGGAATCAATGCTCCCGCGACGGTGCCGCAACTGATGATGCCGGACAACACCCACCAGAGAGCCGGTTGAGCCACGCCGTTCATGGTGAAATCGCCGAGCAAAATCTTGCTGGCGATGAAAGTGACGCCGATGGAAACCGCGGAGGTAATCCACACGAGATGCGTGAGCGGCGCTTCGAAGTCGAAATCTTTTTTGTTGCCGAACATGGCCTTGCTGATGAACTCGTTCACGAAGTAGGAGCCCAGAGACGTAACGATCATCAACGCGCGCATGACGAACAGCCAGACGATCAGGGTCGCGCAGATCTCCGGGCTTTTGGCGAGGGCCAGTGCGAGGAACGCGATCAGCGCCACGCCGGTCACACCGTAGGTTTCAAAACCGTCAGCCGTCGGTCCGACGGAGTCGCCGGCGTTGTCACCGGTGCAATCCGCGATGACACCGGGATTCTTTGGGTCGTCTTCGGGCAGTTTGAAAACAATTTTCATCAGGTCCGAGCCGATGTCGGCGATCTTGGTAAAGATACCGCCGCAGATACGCAGCACCGAGGCGCCGAGGGATTCGCCGATGGCGAAACCGATGAAGCAGGGGCCGATGAGTTCGCGGGGCAGGAACATCAGGATGCAAATCATGAAGAACAATTCCACGGCGACGAGCAGCAGGCCGATGCTCATGCCGGAGCGAAGGGGAATGCACAGCGTGGCAAACGGATTGCCTTTTAGCGCTGAGAACGCGGTGCGGGAATTGGAAATAGTATTAATGCGAATGCCGAACCAGGCCACGCCGTAGGAGCCGAGGATGCCGAGAATGGAGGCAATCAAAATAACCACCACGTTGAATGCGACGTGCCCGGAAGTCATTTCCTGGCCGTTAATATCCTTGTGATCCGTCAGAAATCCGAAATACATGATCATGCAACCAGCGATCAACACCCAGAGGATGGCGAGCAATTTGCCCTGTGTGAGCAGATAGGTTTTGCAGGTCTCGTAAATGGTCGCGGAAACTTTGGCCATGCTGCTGTGAACCGGAAGCGCCTTGGTTTGCAGATATTGCACGATGCCGAACAACGCGCCGATGGCGCAGACCACGATGCCCAGCATCATGAGCGTATGGCCGGTCATGCCGCCGAGTCCGGCGAATTTGACGGTGGTCAGGTCGGGAATGTGAATATCCGCCTCGCCGGCGAACGAACTGGTGGCCAGGCTGGAGAGACAGATTAGAATAAGGAGCAGAGGTAGTTTTTTAGTATTTCTCATACAATTAGCGGGGCGAGACTAAGCAAAGGCGTTTTTTCACGCCAACCTTTTTTTGGCAAAGTCCTCACCAAATATTGAACTGTAAACCGGCAATGTTGTTCGGCGTTTGACTGCATAAACCGCGTTGGAGGCTGGATATCAGCCAGTTGCTACACCGCAGGGTTCCTATGGAAGATAGAGGTTCAACCAACGGCAGCAGTGTCCTTAAAGAAACGGCCATCGTCAATTCGCAAATTCGCGCTGGGTGCAGGGCCCACGACCGGAACATCGCAGCAATTTCGCTTCCCGCCTGCGGGGTGTTTACCTGACCTGGAGTATTTTTTCAAACGCTCCAGCCGTGATCGTTGAGCGACCAATTTATTTCGGAACGGTGGTGCGCTGGCGCAGCCAGGCGATGTCTGTGTTGGTGGGAGAGGAATCCGCGTGCAGGTGATAGTTCTGGGAGGACGGGTAGATGGTGCGACGGTCTGTCCAGCGATGCCATTCGACGTGGGCGTCCGTATAGGAGATGACGCTGCCGTGAGAATGCATGCTGCCGGGGAAATTGAAGAAGGTATCGGTCTGCATCTGCACGCCAAAAAAGGGCCAGCAAATGCTGTCGGGATGCACGTCTTGAAACAGAAAAGTGCCGAGAGGCATTCGTGAGCTGATGCGACTGTATCTTTGAAAAATGGTGAAGGCCGAAGACAGGCGCCCGTCCCAACCGCCTTTCCAGCCAAGGTAGGCGTTGAGGGCGTAGCTCCGCTGTTTGGGCCAGGCAACTCCGTTGACCATCACTGTCTCACGGTCGGACGGGCAGACGTAGGTTTTGGCGGATCTAAGGTAATTGGCAAACTGGGCGTAATTGGGGTCCATTATATACGCGCTGTTGGTATTGGCTGCCGGTTGAAAAAAAATGCCCTGGACCCACATTTTGTTGGCGGTTGAGGCGGGATCGCAGATTCCATTGTTGGCCAGCCATTCGTCGTTGTCGGAGAGGTAGAGCATCCAGGTCAGGGCGAGTTGCCGCTGGTTGTTGAGGCATTGAATGCGCCTGGCCTTTTGTTTCGCGGAGGCCAGGGTCGGAAGTAACATTGCGGCGAGAATGGCGATGACGGCGATGACGACGAGCAACTCGACGAGGGTGAAGGCGACACGATATGGCTCAGCACGATTCCGATCCCCCGGTCGAAAAGCTTCGGACCCGAACAGCGGCTTAGATAAGCGCTGGGTCATGGAGTGGCTGGGACTTTGAGATAATCTAATGGCTTTGTCAATGGCAATAGGGTGTGAAGGGTGTGATTGGGCGCATCTCAATTTTTGGATGGGTCGGAGGAGTGAGGGAAGAGCAGGTGCCAGCGGCCGTTGCGCCAGAAGGTTTCCAGGCACATGAGAGCTTCGTCTCCCATGCGGGTCCAGAACTGTCCGGGGCGTTTGAAGCGGCATTGATACTGGCGACAGGTCGATTCGATTGCGCCACTGCCCAAGGGTTGTCCACGTTTTTTGGCGATGTGGTAGTCTAACCGATCACGATGGGTTTGAAAGTATTCCAGTTGGGATTGCGCAACCGCACGCCGCTTGGCGCGCAGACGCTTGGTAACGGCTTTGAGTTCGGCAATCACTTTGACCGATCGTCCAGCTTTGAGTTTTTTGAGCAATGGCTCGATCCACTGATGGGCCGCCCGCGCATCCTCCGGATGCAGCGCATGGGCCACCGCCCACAGGTGCTGGCTGGCGTGATAAAAATCCAGCCGCTGCGTCGCCGTCGCAAACCGGTCGGCCACCAGATTCCAAATCCACATCGCGCCGTCGGCAACGACCAACACTTCGTCTGCCTGGCCCGCGCCGTGCCGTAAACACTCGGCAAACAGTTGTTCCCGTAGCGCGTCAATGCCACCTCGGGTCATCACGGTGCCCCGACTTAAAATGATCGGCCTGCCGCTGTCGGTCTGCGTGCGTTGATCCAACCGAAAGCAGGTCCCGCCGTAAACCCAATGCCAGCGCTCGGGCTCCACTCCTTTGGCTCGTTGCTGCTCGCTTTGACCCCATTCATCCCGCTCGCGGATGTTCCAAGCGTCAATTTCAATCACCAGCGTGAAGGGCCGCTGGCCCGCTGGCAAACATTGCTCGCAGCCTTTGCCTGCGTTCATTTGCTCATCCAGCTCTTTGCGTTTGCGTTCGGCTCGCTTGCCTTGACGACGGGCTTCGCGGTCCAGTGTCGCTGGTGGCAGCTTCACTCCCGTCAAATGCTCGATCACCCTGCTAGCCTCAGCCACTGGCATCTTGCTGGCCATTAACGCGGCCATCTCCTGCACGGAAGGCGAAGCGCTGCCGGCCTCCTCCAAACCCAAGGCGTAGTCCGCGGCAAAACGCCAAGCTTTGCAGCGCTTGCACCAGCCTCGGTCGCGCCGGATGGTCACCGGTCCAAAGCGAGTCTGATAGGTCCGTTCATGGCCATGACTGAGTCGGCTCAACTGGTTGCCACAGACCGGGCAAACCGGCGGACTCTGATCGGCTTTCTTCTGGGAAGCCTCTTCCAGAAGCTTGCGCTCCAGCCCCTGGGTCTGTTGGAGGATCTGCCGCTCCAGATCGCCCATGGTTTGGTTAATATTGGGGATGCTCCGGTTCAAACCGGCCGTCAAACGGGCCATCCAATCCATCACCGGCTGGCCAAACGTCTCGTAACTGCTGTCGGATTGAGGAACCGATTTCACGCAGCAGTCGCTCATGCCCTCGGTTCTACTACGCTTCCAAAAAATAAGCTCCTAAAAAATGAGATGCGCCCAAAGTTCGGGATTATTAAAATTCAAAGTTGCTTTTCCGTCCAACTCCCGGCACCTTCTCCTGCCCTTGGGTCGGGGCGTAGCGTAGCCTGGTAGCGCGCTTGTTTCGGGTACAAGAGGTCGTGAGTTCGAATCTCACCGCCCCGACCATTTAAATTTCAGTGAGATATTCTGCGAGAGCTTGTCTTTGGCCCTCGTATCATCCAGCTAAGCTTATGAAAACTATATTCTTCATTCTCGCGCTTATGGGAATTTTTGCCATGGCCGCTACCGCCAACGCGCAATCGAAGGAAGCATCTCCATCGACGGCGGGCAAGGGGTTGCTGCTGGTCTGCAATAAAGGCGACCGCACGCTTTCGATCATTGATGCCGCAACCGGGAATCAGTTGGGCGCAGTGGACGAAGACGGTATTACCGGTCATGAAGTGATCGCATCGGCCGATGGAAAGCTTGCGTTTGTGCCCATTTACGGAAACTCCGGCGTGGGCAAGGCGGGAACCGATGGACAAATTATACGGGTGATAGATCTGGAAAAACGCGCGGTGGTGGGCACCGTGGATTTTGGCAAAGCCTTGCGCCCTCACTGCGCAATGATCGGCCCCAAAAATAAATTACTTTACGTCACGACCGAGTTGACCAACTCAATCGCGGTAATCGATCCCCGAACTTTCAAGATTTTAGATTTTATTCCGACCGGCCAAAGCGAATCGCACATGCTCATTATCGACAGCGAAGGTCGTTATGGATACACCGCGAACGTCGGGCCGGGCACGGTTTCGGTGATTGATTTACACGAGAAAAAAGTGGTGAAAATAATTCCCGTTTCAAAAGTCACTCAACGTATCGCTATTTCCCCGGACGACCGGTGGGTATTCACGGCCGACCAAACCAACCCACAACTGGCGGTCATTGACACAAAGAAAAATGAAATAGCCAAGTGGATTGAATTGCCTGGGACGGGTTACGGTACCGCGCCCACGCCGGACGGGAATTGGTTGGTAGTGGCAATGCCGGGCGTGCAAAAAGTCGCCCTCGTGGACTTGAAAACGATGAAAGTCACCCGCACGGTGGATGTGCCAAAATCACCGCAGGAAGTTTTGATGCGTCCCGACGGAAAAGTCGCCTATGTCTCTTGCGATGCCAGCAAGCAGGTGGTTGCGATTGACCTGCAAGATTTCAAAGTGGAAAAATTGATCCCGGCAGGCAAAGGCGCGGACGGCCTGGCTTGGGCTCCTTAAGTATCTCGAAATCAAATTTGTCGGAGCGGGCGATTACGAGCGAACACGGACAGGGGCCAGGCGAACCCTACCACCAAGATACAGTAGCATTACGCCACCCATCACCATCGCTTCAAAAGCGAAGGGCAGGGAATCCGGAGCGGAGGCAACAGCGCGATCAACTGTTCCGTTGAGCGTAACGTTGTCCACACGCCAGGTTCCGGCTGAGCTAGTCGCTGAGAATCCGGAGATCTTCACGTCAACTGAGCCTAAATTCTGAAAAGTGAGACCGCTCAGACTTACCGAATTATTTCCACTGGTAATACTTGTATGCGTGGCTTGGCTTGAAAGGACTGTGGTCCCATTGACGACAACAGTCCAACTCGTTGGCCCAGTGGTGGATTTTTGGTCGTCAAAAGTCAGAGAAGAAAGATTTAGGGCAAATCCACCATTTGCAGTCACCGTGAACTCCCAAAACTTTGCGCCGTCGGCGCCATTCCAACCGGTTCCGCTAATTGCTTGACCGGTGCTTGGGTTTCCGCTGAAAAAGCTGTTCGCTCCCGCGCTTTGCGTGAAGGTTGAAGCCGTAGCGTTTGCATCTACTGAGGAAGCAGTTACCACGCTGCCATCAAAATTGTATTGCGTGACCGACGCTGCGAAAGACGCCGTCGCGATTGCAGCGAAAAACAGGGCAACATTGAATCGGATAAAGTTACTTTTAACAAAGCGAAGAGTGGGAAGATGTAGCATGTACAGAAGCTCGCAATAACGGTGCCAAAAACGTAGAGGATTCCAAGGCGGCATTTTGGTGCGGTGTAAGTTGTTATACAATATGTGCTTGCGAATTCATAAATTCAGCTCGCTGATCTACATGCGGGTTCAGGGTGCGCTGAAAAATGTAAGTAATTCCGACGTCTCTCATGAGCGCTCAAAGAATCAATTCTGGTGATTTTTCCAGATTCGCTGTAGGGGCGACGGTGCATTCGTACGGTCGGGGGCGGGGTTCGTACGGTTTTTTAAAATAATGGATGGAGGGCGGGACGACGGGCGGCGGCGAGGGATGGCGAGGGGCGGCGGGACGGGATTTCAGGTCGGTGCGTAGGGGAATTTGTGGTTGAGCCAGCGTTGTCGCTCGGTGCAGCCACAGGTTCGTCCAAATTTCCTCGCAAACCATTTCTTGAATCGCTCGGAACGCGTGTCGCCGATCAAATGGACGATGGTGTCGCCGAGGCCGCGATCGGCGGGGTGGCGGAATTT
>Ga0193718_1000045_pt1 | contig 25112 bp, 27 predicted proteins | sample U2a1metaG_FD_144918 | JGI IMG/M metagenome (GOLD analysis project Ga0193718, IMG submission 144918) | Soil microbial communities from a riparian zone of the East river system, Colorado, United States - U2a1 | ecosystem: Environmental > Terrestrial > Soil > Riparian zone | place: USA: East River... | reverse complement strand
ATCCCACACGCCGAACGCGATGGCGGAATAACCGAGGCGCGCGCGCCAGTTGCGGCCGGCCAGCATGCCGACGGTGAGCAGCATGATCATCGTGGCCGCTTCGCGCAGGCCTTCCACCGGCCCCATGCCGCCGATGATGGGCAGCGGATTGGGCTGATACGGTTCGATGCGGTCGATCATCGTGCGGAGGTAATAGACCACCGCGGATTCGACCCAGGCCATGGCGGCGGCATAAGCGACCACGGTCCACCATCGGCGCCATTCGCGATTGTTTTGAAGAGTGTTCATCGTGTGGGTTGGAGTTGGCGCGGCGTTTGGGCCCAACGCGCGGGCGCGCCGGTTGGTTTTTCTTCCGGACGCAACGAACGGATGAACCGCGTTAATTGCCGGGTGATTTCGCGGTAAAATTCCGCGCCCGTTCCGCCGATGGCTTTTAATCCGGGCGCGTGATTGATCCAGAGCATCGTGCCCGCCGCGTAGCCGCAGGTAAAAAATTGAATTCGCCAAAACCATCCGCGCAGGCCTGGTCGCGGACAACCGGAATCCGCAATGCGCTCGCGCTGAAAGGCGACGTGACCGGACTCGTCGCGCAAAATTAATTCGCACATGGCGGCCATCGGGCCGTCCGGCGAATGATTTCGCATCATGCGATAGTAAGCCGTGCTGACGAGTTCGGTGAGCGTGAGGACCTGCAATTCAAAACGAACACCGAGCACGCGCCGGCAGAGGCAGAACGCCGTGAAACTCCAGTGCGATTCGATGAAACGCCCGCCGAAGCGTTTGACCGCGCACCCGAGCAGGCGCGCGTGCTCCGCTTCTTCTTTAAACCACAGGTCCACAATCTGCCGAATTTCGTCAGTGCGCCCCCGAAATGTTTCCGCGTCATGCGCGATGAGCGACGCCGGGCCGCCGCCGTCGCCCAAACGGAATTGTTCAATCGAGCGCAGCATAGGCGCGAGCACGTGCGGTGGAATATTGAACGGCGCGGACCAATCCGGTTCGCGCCGGTTTTGTTTGTTGCGAATAAAATGCTCAATTTGTTTGGCGTAGTTCATAACGTCGCGTGGTTAAAATAAGTCAGTTGCTCGTCCTCGCCCCGATCCAATCGAACAGCAGAAAAGCGCAGGCGAAAAATGGGAACACACCGTAAAGCGTGTCGCTCGCGGAGTGGGAATGGCGATCGATCGCGAAAAACACCGAGACGCAAAACGCGACCACCGCGAGAAAAATGATCGCGCCCGGCGCGGATGCCGGCAGATACAACCACCCCCATTGTTTGAACCATTTCAGACTCATAACTCTCCTTTCGTTTTTATTTTCGAATTACGGAACGCGGGAGCAATGCTCCTCGTGTTTGGCGGCAAATTCCCGAATGCTTTCCTCGATGCGCTGGATGACCTCGTCTGGCGTGGAAGTTCCCGCCGTGATGCCGACCGTCTGGGCGCCCTCCAGCCATTCCGTGCGCAAATCCTCCGCGGTTCGCACGTGATGAACCTTCACGCAATAACGGCTGCACGTTTCCACGAGTTCACGCGTGTTGTTGCTGTGCGCGCCGCCGATGACGATGACCACATCGCATTGCTGCGCCAGTTCCACCGCTGCGTGCTGGCGCTGTTTGGTCGGCTGGCAAACGGTGTCAATAAAACGAACCTCGGAGTTGGTAAATCGCCGGCGCAAAACATTGACGAGCAGCCGCACTTTTTCGATGGGCTGCGTGGTTTGGGCCGCAACGCCGAAACGCGGGCGTTCTTTCATCGTGAGAATGTCCGCCTCGGAAAGCACCACGTCGAAGTCGGCCAGGTCTTCGGTCAAGCCGCGCACTTCCACGTGATCGCGTTTGCCGACGATGACCGGATGAAAGCCTTCGCGCGCGAGTTTGGCCACGGCGTGATGCGCCACGCGGACGAGCGGGCAGGTGGCTTCGAGGACATTCAATCCGAGCGCGCGCGTTTTCATCAGCGCGCGCTCGGATGCCCCGTGCGCCGTCACCATCACCGTCTGCGTGTTCACCTTGCTGGCTTGCTGTTCGATGACCACCCCCTTGGCTTTTAGTGCGGCTAAAACTGTTTCGTTATGGACGAGATCGCCGAGAATCGTCAGCGGCTGCTCGCGGGCGGTTTCCAAAGCGAGCGCGATGGCGTCCTTCACTCCAAAACACATGCCCAGATGTTCAGCTCGGATGATTTTCATATCGGCCTCCTGTGCCATTCACTTTGTATCACAAAGTAAGAGACGTTGCGTTTTCAATTTCGTTCAAAGTTTTCAAAATTATTTCAACTTCCTTGTTTGCTGGACGATTTTCTCCAGCAAATCAACGTAACCGGCAAAGGCTTTTCGGCCCGCCGTCGTCAGTGACACCGTCGTGAGCGGCCGATTATTCTTATACGACTTGGCCACCGACACATAGCCCGATTCCTGCAATGTACGGATGTGCGCCGTCACGTTGCCATCGGTCATGTTCAGCGTGTCGCGCAGTTCGGTGAACGACAGTTCCGGCGAAGCGGCCAGCATGGACATGATTGCCAGCCGCCCCTTCTCGTGAATCACGCGATCGAGGTTGAGAAATGCGTCCGGATTCACGCCGCATTCTTTCCTTTCTCCGTGAGATAAAGATAAATGCCGTAGGCGAGGTGGAGTCCACCGAACGTGGCTCCCATCAAAAGGGATGGGGAAATGGATTCGAACGACCATTTAGGGCTGAAGATTGCGGCAAAAAGACTGCAACCTCCCAAAATGAACAGCCATCCGAAAAGCTTCATTCCGCGAGTCATAAAGAAACCTGCACCGTGGGCGGCACATCCATAAAGCCATAGCCAAAGGACCATTAGTGGAATAACGACACCATGATTTCCGCCTGGGTCACCTGATAACAGATAAGCGGTGAAAGAGTTCAGGAAACCGCCAATAAACAGCGGCGGCAACAGCGCTTGCGCGATGCGTCGCGTGGGTGGTGACCAGAACGGTTCCGAATCTTTCAATGCCTGTCGTCTCACGAGCAAAAAGGATCCCGAGATCGCGAGTACCGCTACTGCACTCCAAAACACTATAAATCGTCGAGGGGAATGCAATTGTAAGCTCCAACCCACGATTCCGCCCGCTAGCCCCGCGATTCCATTCCAAACCATAATCGGCGCGAGCGCGCGGCGATACACCGCGGAACGCTCCATGAGCGTACGAATTGTTTGTAAATGCTCCGCGGCCCAATCGTTTTCCATGGGGTTACTTTGCAACGCAAAGTGAATGTTGGCAAGTGCAAAGTAGGACAGGCATCTTGCCTGTCTCCATATAAAAAAGCGACAGAAGTTAGAGACAGGCTGGAAGCCTGTCCTACGTTAATCAGACTCCGACTCCGGCTCGAAGGGCTCGACCAGAATTTTCCCAAGAATATTGCGCGAGCGGAGTTTGGCGAAGGCAGCGGCGGTTTGATCGAGCGGGAAAATGGCATCAATGACGGGCTTCAATTTTCCGGCTGCGGCCCATTCGAGCGTGGTTTCGAGGTCGGCGCGGTTGCGGCCATAGCTGCCGATGAACCGGTGTTGCTTCACAAAGAATGGCCAGAGGTTAAACGGCACTTCGCGGCCAGCGGTCGCGCCACAGGACACAACGGTTCCGCCGCGCGCGAGGCAGTCGAAACATTTTCCCAGGACATCGCCGCCGACGTGTTCCACGACCAAATCCACGCCGTGTTTGTTAGTTATCTTGCGGATTTCGGCAGGCCAGCGGGCGTCGTTGGAATCCACGACAAATTCCGCGCCGAGGTGCTGCGCGAGGGCGCGCTTGGTTTCCGTGGAACCGGTGCTGATGACGCGCGCGCCGAGATGTTTGGCAATTTGAATCGCCGCCGAACCGACCCCGCTCGCTCCGCCGATGGCCAGCACCCAATCGCCAGGCTTGACCTGCGTGCGATTCGTGAGCATGTGCATGGCGGTGCTCCCGGCCAGTGTTAGCGCGGCGGAAGTGTCGAAGTCCACGCCATCCGGCAAGCGGACGAGTGAGCGCGCGGGAACAACAACCTTTTCCGCAAAGCCGCCGTCGCGTTGCACGCCGAGAATTTCGCCGCGCAAACACATGGAGTCTTCGCCACGCAGACAAAATTCGCATTCTCCGCAGAATAGGTTCGATTGGATGGCGACGGGGTCGCCGATGCTCCACCTGGGAGCGCCAGCGTCTCGCTGGCGAGTCTCCGAACTCGCCGACGGGGCGGCGGCGCTCCCAGGCCCAATCTCCACGATTTTGCCGGCGATTTCGCCGCCGGGCGTGCGGGGGAGTTGGACCGTGATCGGCAGGCCGGCTTCTTCCAGCCAGAGGTCGAGATGATTCAGCCCGCAGGATTGCACTTGGACGACGACTTCCCCGGCTTGCGGATGAGGCTCGGGCAAGTCGCGGAGTTCAAATTTCCCAGGCGCGCCGTGTGCGACGAGTTGGATGGCTTTCATGATTTTCGATTTACGATATACGATTGACGCGCGATGCGCATCCTTCCGTTACTCGTAAATCAAAAATCGTAAATCGCAAATCACTTTGCAGGATAGGTCCAAACCCAATCGCCATTTTCCAGGTCCTGGGAGCCGTTGATCCAGCGGCTAATGTCCTGTGCGAAGACCGGAACTCCGCCGTCGTCCTTTTCATTCCAGCCGATGGAGTAGAGCACGAAGTTATTGGCCGTTTTACGGTATTTCAGCGGCTGGCCGCCGATAAGGTCGTGCGGCACTTTGTCGATGAATTGCGGAGCGAGCACGTCAAGTGAGTCGGGATAATCACCGTGCGCGAGCCGGTAGCGTTCCAGAGCGATGGCGACGCGGGCGAGATCCACCGATTCCTGCGTGGCGGCGAATTTCATCGTCGGAATAAATTTGCCGGTGAACCATTTCCGCAACTGTGAGAGGAAAACATTTTTGAGAGCGTTGTAAGGCGTGGGATGGGCGATGGAGGCGTCGAGATCCGCTTCGGCTTCCATGGCCAGTTTGGGGAGGAATTGTCGATTTTCCGCGCTGGCCGCCGGGAGGTCTTTTTGCAGATAAAACTCCGAAAATCGGATCTTGTTCTGATTAAACCAGCCGCTGGGCGCGAGGTAACAAAGAAAATCCCACCAGGGACTACCCGAGAGGCTGCTATTATTGAACAGATTGAGATAGGGAGTAATCTTGCGCGTCCGTCGGATGTAATCGGTCATTTTGGCGGAAAAAATCACTTCGCCGCGAATGCTCAATTGGTAATCCGCCAGGAAATCGAATTTCGCGAGTTCCGAATCAATCGCTACGAGCTGCGCCTCCGACCATTTGTGTTCCGCGAGTCCTTCGTAAATTGGGCTGGAGCGTGAGGTTCAGGACTCCGACGCGGACCAGGTGCGAAATCAAAAAGGGTTCCACGCGCGGCGCATTGACCAGATAGCACATCAGTTTGACATCGGCCGCAGCTTTGTCGGTCTGCCCGGACTGCAATTCGGCGGCGGCGCGGAGTTGGAGGAACATGGCGCTTTGTCGGAATTTTGCCAGATGCGGCAGATAGACCATCGCGGGATCGTCCTTGTGATATTCCAACGGAAATCGTGAGTAAGGCAGCTGGCTCGCCTGGCGCAATTCTTCGAGCGTTGAATCATATTTACTGAGCGCGAGCAACACATCCTTGGCAGGTGTTTGCGGTTGCGGCGGGATGGGAAACTCATTGGTCGTGGTGGCGCCGGACTTATTTGTAGTCGGCATGCGATAATACGCTTGCCACCATTTAAGGTCGGTCAGTGTTGCGTTCGCCCAATTTCCATTCGTGCCCGTCTTATTCGGGTCGTCGTCGCGATAAATTTCGAATATCACCCGGTTGATAATGTTCGTGTTTCTGGGAATGATTTCGTGACCGTTTTTGTCGATCAAGAACCCATAGGTACTCACCATGATGGGTGTCATGGCGAAATTCTGGTCGTCCGGCACAGCCGGAGGAATGAAACTTTCGAGGTCGAATTTCACGCCCTTGGCTTCCCATTGGCGTTGGAACCGGTTCCAGGCCCATTTTCCCCGCACGTCCTCCTCGGCGTAGAAAAGTGCGATTAACGTGATCAGGCACGCGAGAGCAAAGAGAGCTTTGCGAAAATTTCCTGGCCGAATCAACCAGCGGATGCTGGCAAAAATAAACGAGATGATGACTCCCAACCCTATGGCGGCGGCGACGCAGGCCGCGAGGAACTTCGAATCGCTCTTATTAATGCCCGATAGCAATCCGATGGCAAAAATCACAATAAAAGCGATGGGACACAGAATTAACGGGAACCAGAGCGGATTTTTCCACGATTTTTTCCAAATGCTTTTTTTAGGTTCGAGCGGCGTTTCCATAAATGTTTTCGAAGGGGACCAATAAATCCGACTTTGTTACGCACACACGGTTTCCATTCGCCGCTCGCTTCTCGGTTGCGCCGTATTTGGTTTCGGGCGATCGGCCTCCCTGGGCATTGTGGGTCCGACGAGCTCTGCCAGCAGGCGTTGTTGTTGCTGTAAAATGACGAGCACTTCCGGAGTTGGTGGTTGAGCCTTCTTGGCAACTTGCAGGGAAGGATCACTGGACGCGAAATGAACGGCCACTATCAGGACCCATGCCGCAGCCAGTCCGGCCCATGCTTTGGGATGAGGCCATAAGACAGTTGATAGCTTTGAGTTGAGAGTTGAGAGAAAGGAATGACGAGTGACGGATGACGAATGGCGCGGTGTCTGCGCGCCTTTCAAAATCTCTTCCCGCCATTCGGCTGGGATTTCCCGTAATGGCTGGCGTTGCAAACGCTTTTCAAAATCGTCCGTGTTCATTTTATTTCTTCATAGAGAGGACGCAGGCGCTCGCGCAATTTGTCTATGCCATAGCGATAGCGGCTGGCCGCGGTGTTGGGGGGAAGGTCGAGGGCGTCGGCGATTTGGTCGAAGGTGAGGTTTTCCCACAGCTTGAGATGCACCACGGCGCGTTGTTCATAAGGCAATTCGGCCAGGGCGCGAGACAATGATTGGCGAAATTCCGCTTCGTCGGGATTTTCGGCGCTGGCGAAGAAAGTCAGCGTTTCGTCGGCGAGCTGATCGTAATATTTTTGGCGGGCGCCGCGCCGGCGCATCATATCAATCGCGGCGTTGTGCGCGAGGCGAATCAGGAAAGGGCGTTCTTCGCGCGCGCCGCGCAACAGGCCCGGTTGTCGCGCGAGGCGGGTGAAAATTTCCTGGAGCAGATCGCGGGTGTCGTCCTCGTCGCGCGTGAAATTAAGCAGGAAGGCGAACAACGCCTGGGCGTGTTCATCATAAAGCCGTTGCAGGTCGGACTCGTCCGGCATCACTTCTGTGTTATTGACGCGCTCCGGCGGAGGATTTGTCTGACAAAAGTAAAGCGCGTCTAGTTGTCTTCATGTGTATTAGACAAACGCGACGAGCGTGGCTCACGCGCATCCACGGAATCAATGACCGACAGCAGTGCCCAACGGAAGATCTGGGGTGATTGCATTCCCGGATTGCCAGACCCAATCGCCCTTGGTGGGATCGACAGCGCTTCCTTTCATGGCGACCTGCCCACCGTCGTCGGTTTCGTTCCAGCCTACGGAGTAGAGCACGAAGTTGTCCTTATCGCGGCGATATTTGTAAGGGTCGCCGGTGATGACGTCGTGCGGGAGTTTGGAAATGAAATCCGGCGCCAGCGCGCCGAGCTTTTCGGGAAATTGGCCGTGAGCGAGGCGGAATCGTTCCAACGCGCACGCGAGCACGGCCTCGTCCGCAGTGACCTGGCCGATGGCGCCCCGTTTCGGCACATTTCCCAGGGCAGGTAGCAGACTGACGGCGAGAAGCTGGTGGCGGGTAAACAGGGTGTTGATCAGAGTCCGGCCCGCGAACGCCTCGTCCAGGGCTTTCGAGTTTGCTTCGATTTGGCGGGGGGAAACAGTTTTGTTTGGCACACTAAAAGCGCCTTCCATTTGCAAATTATACAGGCGGCAATAATTCAATTTCTCCAATTCCCACCAACCGTGAGGCATGATCCGGCCGAACGCATTCGCGGCTGTTCTACCTGAAGTGCTGGGATCGTCGAAAAGATCGTTCAACCGAAATTTTCCCGCGGCCAACAAGTCGTCGGTGAGGATTCCCGCGGCGCGTTCGCCATCGAGAGGGTGCTTCATGTCCGCGACGAAATCGTAGCGTTGAAACATTTCCTGGAGTTCCTTTAATTGCGCACCGGTCCAGTGATGTTCCGCGAGCCCTTCCCAAACGGAATGAGCGGCAATCTGCAGGACAGCGATGCGGACCAGGTAGGAAATTAAAAACGGTTCCGTACTCAATGAATCGCCCAGGCGCAGAGTCAATCGAACATCGTCAAGCGCGCGATCATTTTGGCCAACGGCGAGCTCAGCGCACGCGCGCAGATCCAGGCGGAGGGACGCGCCTTTGACATTCGCAAGGTGAGGAAGCAGGATGCCCCACGGATTGTTCAGATCGTAAATGACCGGATAAAGTGATTGTGGCCGGGCGCTGGCCGCGCGCAGCTCTTCGAACCTTGGGGCGAGAGGTTTTAAGGCTTCTAAAACGGCTGATGCCGCCTTGGCGCGCGATTCGGGGTCGAGTTTGTCCGATTTGAAAGGCTGTGCGGGATCGGCTTGATTCGCCTTCACCGAATCGAAAGCCATCTGCCAGGCAACCAGATCAGTGAGGCTCGGGGGCAATTTGCTGGAATCGGAGGAAACGCGGCTCCTGGCCATCTCAGAAAAGCCTCCGTGGAGGGTATTGGATAAAGCGGCGGTGGCGTCGGCGTCATTAGTGTATCGAACAAACCAGGATTTGATTACCGGCGTGGCGGCGAAGTTATCGGCATCGGGAACGGGTTTGGGAACGAACGTTTTATAATCCAATTCCGCGCCTTGGGCCGTCAACGCATCACTGTATTTGGTCCACGCGCGGCGCCCCCGCCAGTCTTCTTCGCCATAGAAAAGCGCGATGACGGTGACGATCCAAGCGAGACTGATCAGACCCCGCCGGATGACGCGCCGGCTGGAGCTCCATTTCAGAAATCGCTGAGATTGCGGCAGCAGCGTGAGCAGAAAGACGATGCCAACGGCCGCCACAAAAATTGTTCCCGCCTCCCGGAGATGACGATAGGATTCGGCGTCGCGGTCTCCCAACAGATTCCAATTGCCGATCAAAAGCGCGTTGACGATCCAGGTGCAGGGAAACAGGACGAGTGCGATTACCAACACCCGGCGCAGGGCGGCCTGGCGGCCCGGCCACATCAGTTTCGTGCTTTTATTCTGGTCTGGGTTGGAATTCATAAATCAGGCAACGGCAGTTTCCACGCGGCGATCACTGCGTGGTTTCGGTAAATGATGTTCGCCAGACGCGCTGTCAGAAGCACGCGGTTCAATCATTTCGTAGAGTAGCCGGCGATTTTCGCGGAGCGACGCCATGATGACCTGGGGCGAAGCCGGCTTAATCGGCGGGACGGATGCCATCATTGTCGGCGCGTGACCCATGTCCAGATGCAGAAACATAATGAACAGCCAGATGGCGCTGATGCTTGCAAAGTGCCACCGGAGCGATCGTAAAAAATCGCGCAAGGAAATCGGCGAGCTCTTCGGCTCATTTTGTTTGATCGTCGCAAGCGCCGTTCGGCGAACGGCGTCCAGTCTCGGTTCTGCCTTGCGATGATGGTCCAGCAACAGTTCGCGCGGTGTTTTCATATAGTGGCACGGGCGTCCCGCCCGTCAGTTTCTTGGTTTTGCAGATTAAATTCTTTTGAAACGCACGGGCGAGACGCCCGTGCCACTACCGCGTTGCAGCGCATTGGCATTGATTCACTCATGGCTTTTCCTCCAATAATCTCTTCAGCGATTTCTTCGCGTAATGCAGCCGCGATTTCACGGTGCCGATGGAAACACCGGTGACGCCGGCGATTTCCTCCAGCGAAAAATCCTCCACAAAATGCAGCAGCAAAACGGAACGTTGCGGCGGCGGAAGTTCGTTCAATAATTTCATAAACTCAGCCTCCTGTTCCTCGCGAATGAGCAAATCGTCCGGTGCGCTTTCGAACTCAGCCGGCGCATTGGCAAATTCGTCCCGCAGCATTTCTTCGCGCGCCTGCTTGCGCCAGCGTTGGATGCATTTCTGGTGCGCGATGCCGAAGAGCCAGCTTCCGAACCTGGCATCGTCGCGCAGGCTGCCCAGGTGGCGGGCGGCGTTGATGAAAGTCTCCTGCACGATATCGAGGCTCGTTTGCTCATCGCGGACCAGTTCAAAATTGTAAACATAAAGCGGAAGCTGGTAGCGGCGGAAAAGCGCGTCCCAGGCCGCGGCATCTCCGGCACGGGCCTGTGCAACGGGCAATTGTTCAATCTCGGCCACGCCCAGCATTTACAAACAGTGGAATGCGGAAGTTGAGCAAAGGTTCAATGACATAAAAGATTTTTTGCCCGCGACGTGGTTGTAGGTGCGGCGGAGATTGGACAGGCACGAGGCCTTTAACTCACGCGGTTTCGCAGTGTTTCATGGCCGCCGGTGGCCTCTTCGCAGGATTTGCCGAGGCACATTTAAGCGGCGGCAATGGCATCGATCTATTGTTCGAGAAAATGATCCTGAAAGTAATTCCACTCGTTCGTGTCGGTTTCCCATTCGCAATATATGGCGATCCCCTGGTAGCTCGGCGGTAGTGGGGAGGCATTCAGCGCTTTGTGAATTCCCAGCAAGGCCGTTCGGAGGTTCTCAACTTTTGGACTATGATATCCGGCCTCGGCATCATCGTAAGTAGGCAGCCCGAGCAGCACAGGCTTCCCCTCACTCCATGTAAGAACTTCGGACGTCCAATTCGCCATGACGTGTTCGTAAATCTTTGGCACGCGCACGCCCGTATCGTACATCATCACTGCCAGTTGATCGCTTCGGCGCGCGACCTCGCGAAAATAGTTTTCATCCCAATGGACGTCAGCGTACGGCTGCCACCGCGTTGGCGGCGGGTAAGCTGCGACTGATAGCAGTTTCCCCTTCGGCAACGCAGCGCGGATTTCTTCCAGCAGTTTTAAAAAATCCTTATCCCCGCTCGTCAGCGGTTCGATATTAATTTGGACTCCGGCAAATCCACTGTGAACGGTAAGCAGATTGGTGATGCTTTCAATAAACGTCGTGCGCCACTTCGTATTCGCAAATCGAACCGACGCCCCAGCGGGACCGCCAATCCACGGCATCACGCGGATGTCGTGGAACTCCGCGAGAAATCGCTCTACCTGGGTGTCGTCAACGTCAGGCAATTTCCCGTACGGGTCCGAAGGACAGAGATGAGGAAAAATATCCGTGATGTGATGTTGCTTCAGTAAGGCGGCCAGCGCGCGGATGTTTGCCGGGTTCCGGAATTTTTCCAATTCGTTGGTTTTGCCGTTTTCGACGAACCACCTGTCGGCTCCCAGCCAGCCATGGCTCAACCAGATTCCGTTTCTCCCGAGATCATGCCTTCCGTCCTGAATATCCTTGCCGGGTTGCCAGGCCGCGTAAGAGCCAAAGAAAATCGCCAGCAGTAAAGCACCGCCAATAATCGTGCGCCATGGCGGACGCAAAAGAGCTTTCAAGATGCTCACGCGAATTATTTATACATCCGTTTCTGGTCCGTTGTCTCGATGAGTTTCGTCAGCTCTTTGATGTCCTGCGCGCGCTCGAAGGCTTCGCTGCGCTTGATTAAACCTTCCGCGTAACGTTCGGCGAGGGATTGATCGAGCGTGCACATCCCGTCCTTGCTGTGCGTTTGCAGCACGCCGGGAATCTGGTGCGTGTTATTTTCCCGGATCAAATTCGCCACGGCCGGCGAGCCGACCATGATTTCGAAGGCCGCGACGCGCCCCTTGCCGGAAGCTTTCGGGATCAGCGATTGCGAAATCACGCCGCGCAAAATGGAAGCGAGCTGCGCGCGGACGTTGCTCTGGTAACCTTGCGGGAAGGCATTGATGATGCGGTCCACGGTGTCTTTCGCACCGATGGTATGGACGGTGGAAAAAACGAGATGGCCGGTTTCCGCCGCGAGCAACGCCGCTTCCATCGTTTCCGGGTCGCGCATTTCGCCCACCATGATCACGTCCGGATCTTCGCGCAGGCCCGCGCGCAATCCGTCGGCGAACGTCACAAAATCCGTGCCGAGTTCGCGCTGCGTGACAATCGCCTGCTTGCGCGGGTGTTTAAATTCGATCGGGTCTTCCAGGCTCAGGATGTGGACGTCGGAGCGGTCGCTATTGATGCGATCAAGCATGGCTGCCAGCGTGGTTGTTTTGCCGGAGCCGGTGGGGCCGGTCACAAGCACCAACCCGCGCGGCAGGCGCGTGAATTCATAAAAAATCTGCGGCGCGAGAAGATCTTCCAATTGCGGCATTTTTTCCGGGATGCGCCGCAACACGGCGCCCCAGTAGCCTTGCGCGCGAAAAATATTCACGCGAAAACGATGATGCTCGAAGGCGAGGCCGAAATCCGCCTGCCCGATGTCGCGCACGGTTTGAATTGAATCCTCCGGCGTGAACGCCTTCAAAAGATTGAAGATTTCATCGGAGTCAATGGGTGGCCCTTCGGCGCGAATTAATTTTCCGTCCACGCGATAAATCGGCGGTTCGCTGACGCGCAAATGCAAATCCGACGCGCCGCTCTGGATGGTGAGGGCGAGGATATCGGACATCTGATAGCGGTATTCGCCGACGGGCAGGCGGCCAGTCGTTTCAAGCGCGCGCTTGGTATTGGGATTGGGCGGCGGCAGGGTGGCGGAATCGCGGAGCTTGCGCGTGGAACTTTCCACCGGAATCTGGACGGTTGCCGGCTGTGCCTCTGGTTCTGGTGGATTCATAGTCTCAAAAACTTCCCATTATTTTTCGGACACCTCGCGCAAAGAAATGTCCAGATGAAGCGGAGCGTCCGGTTTCACGACAATATTCGTGGCTTCCAGCGTGAGCATCAGGGGAATTGGCCCGCGCGTGCCCTTGCCGAGCGCGGAATTGTTGCTGTTGGTGGTTATCACTTCCGTAAAGGGAATGTTCCCCATGCTCGCGGAAAATTCAAGCGTGCCTTCGCGGCCGGTGAAGCGGTAAATTTCCCGGCCATTGTCGGTGCGCGTAACCACGTGATCGGCAGTGCTGGGGAAAACTATGCTTAAGCGGCGGATGTTCACGGGACTGGAAGCGGTGATAAATTCACCCCGGTCGAATCCCCCCTTTCCAGTGCTCCAATCCACCCGAGTCACGAAACCGGGCTCAACGAATTCCTCAGGTTTGCCGAACGGCAAATCCGCGTCCGTTTTCTCGGGATGAATGACCGCCCAGCGGCTCCATTGAGCGCGCACGAAGCTGAGGGAGCTATAAGAACCGCTCAGAGTGCTGAGCGGGACACTGATCGGCTCGATTTTATCCGCACCATCACAAGCGGCGATAGTCCGGCCATCTTCCAATTCCAAAAAGGGAGTGAGCACGGGCAGGACCTGTTCCACGGGCGCGGCGAATCCCCGCAATCCGTGCGGTGCGGGCAAATAATCTCCAATCCCTGGGCGCGTACCCGTGGTGAAAGGCAAGGTGAACTGCAAATTATTATTGTCTTTAAACCGGAGCAACCACACGCCAGCCTGACGGTCTCCCTTGCGAAAGAAATCAAAACGCGAAACGTCTCCGAAATTCGGTGTCGCCGAAAACGCCGAAATCTTTTCCGCATGCAACGCCGCCATCAATTTTTTCAGCGAGTCAGCCGATTTGAAAAACAAACCTGTGGTCTGCTGCCATTGGCGCTCCGGCGTCATGTAATGATAATTGCCGCGACCGGGCCCGAAGATGTTTAACAGATGGCGGTCGGTTTCGTAATCGCGCAGGATTGAATTCCACGCGGCGTAATACACGCTCGCCAAATCCGCGAGCGGGGCAGGGCGGAACTCCGGATGCTCGGCGAGGAAGCCGACAATCTCCATCGAGTCGAGATAACTCATATCGCCAATCGTGCGGCCCCACGGGTAGCCGTAGCCTTCCGGCGAGACGAGGCCATACCACGTGGCCATCACGGTTTTTAGCGCGGGCTCAACCGCGGTTTGCACCTCCGCGCGGCCGAGGTTGTGCGAGGCGTCGTAAATGAAACGCGCGTATTCCTGCGAGTAACGATCGTAACGGCCGGTCGGCAAATTATCGTCGGTATAAAGCGCGCCCTGGAGAAATTGCCCAGCCGCGCGCGTCAAAATGTCGTCGGCAAACGCGCGGTCGGAAATCAGGCCCATCTGAAAATCGTAAACCGCGATGCGCGAAGCGACGCCCATGTAATTTTCCGGCAGGTTGATGACGTGATGCGTTTTGAGATCATAGAATCGTTCCGGATTGAGCAACGCGCGCCACTCGGTTTGTTCGCCCGGCGAAAGACTTTGCCACAGGACGTTGGTCTTTAAGTCGATTCCGAAACGCCGCAAGGCCAGCACAGCGCCGAGTTGAGAAAATGTTTTTCCGCCCAGCCGCGATTCGATGAGGCCGAGTTTGCCGAGAAATTGCGGCACCTGGCGCCCCGCCGGTCAACGCCGAAACCTCCGTGATGGCGCGCATGAACGAGCCCCAGGTGAAATCACCCGCCGTCGGCACGCCGAGCACAATTTTTTGCGGCGGATCGAGATTGGTCACGGCGGCGACGTGCGCGGTGATTTCCTTTTGCAAAAATTGCGTGACGTCCGCGGCGAATTGGTCTGCGGACACGGTTGGTTGTCCGTGGACCAAAGTGGGCGAAGCGACGAACGCAAAAACCAATAACGGCGTGGAAATGAAACGAGGCAGGGGTGAACGGTTCATGGTGGAATTCTGGCGCAGGATTTTTGTGATGCCAGAAAAAACGCGCCCCGAACGGTCAGGCTAGAGCGGTTAAAAAAATATTGTAGCCATCTCGGAGCGAGGATTTTTGGTTTTTGGCGAGGCTTCGGCGAAGGAGCAGGTTTGATAAACCCTGTAACTGATCCGAAACGAAGCCAGAAACCAAAAAGACCGCCCTCTCAATTCCCTTTTCCGAATGGCTACAATATTTTTTTAACCGGTCTATTGCTTCAACCGGAAAAAATTCTGGGCGCCCTGAAGCGGAACGAGGGCGGAGATCACGCTTCCATTTGTTGAGAGCGACGCGTTGACCGTCACCCATGAATTCGTCGAAACGAGGTTGGTATTGGATTGAAGCTGAAATCCGGCGGCGGACGCTGGCCAGGAAATGAGCACGTTGGTGCCGGAAGGCGCCACCGTCAGTTGCGGTAATGCCTGAGCCAGGATTAGTTCAGTGATTTGCGTGGACCAAACTCCGTAATCGAGAGTCGGATCCTGATCCGAAGGGAACATTTGAATGGTCCAGAAATGGGTGGGGTCGGTCGGATCCAACGAGGTCGCGCTGTAATCGCCCCAGCGGCTTTCCGGAACGTCGTCGCTCGAAAGATAGAGCTCGTCAAAACCGTGATAGCTCACGAGACCGGATTGGAGAAGCATTGGACTGCCAAAGGTAGTGGTTCCGCTCACCGTTTGACCAACGTACGCAAAGCTGCTGACAAAGGTGTTGATGCTGGAACCGTCGCAACCAATGACGACCACTCCGGCCGGGTTGGCCCCGATGGAAGGGAAAAAGAGATCCAGGTTGTTGTCGCTGATGATGCCCTGTTCGAGCAGCACGCCGTTGGTCGCGTTCACGCGGAACCATTGGATGGCGATCCGGTTGTTGAATTCCGTGTTGTGCACGCCGTAGAGCACGCCGCCGACGCTGTAAACTTTAGCCGCAAGGCGTGGGTCGTTGGCCTCCAGGAGTTTGGTGCCATCGGGTTGTGTGGGATTGAACAAGGGAAAATCCATGTCGAAGTTGAATGGGCAAAAATAGGGACTGACGGTGATATTGACCGGGGCCGAAAGCGTTGCGTGACTGTAGCCGGAGCCTATCACGCGGAAGCTGAAGATATTCGAATGCAGATCGCTGTCGGAGCCAATGTCACCCATCGAGAGAATCGCGCCATTGGTGGAGGCGTCGGTGGAAGTCGCAGGTTGCAACACCCAGCCATAATTGGTGGGGTTCAGCACGCCGAAATAAGTGCGCGTGGTAAGGTTTGAATTGAGCAGATCCACTTTGGGAATCGAAACCAAATTGGGGCCGAGATTATTGTTCCCGCCCTTAAACATATTGCCGGAGAGGTAAACCGCATTGCTGTCCACGCCGAGCGTCGGAAAATCCGCGAAGGCGTTGCGATTCGTGTCGGCACGGAAGCGAAATCCTTTCCACTCTCCCGTGGGATCGGACGTCAGGGAGAAGGCGAGTAAAAAATCGTTCGCTTCCAGGGTCGGGTCTGCGGCATTGGCATCGAAATCCACCATCGAGGCAAACCAGCGTTGGGACAGCGGGTCATAGATGATGCGCGGGTCGGTAACTGCCTGGTCGCTGGCGAGGCTCACGCCGGCGTTGAACCAAAAATCAACGTCCGATTCCCGGAAAACGTTCGCGGGGTCGGTCCGGTCGTATGCGGCAAAGGCGCCGTTGATGAATTCCACGAAGTGTGCCGGGCCAATGGCGCCGTTGGCATCGGGAGGTGTCGCCGCGGAATTAGTAAAGAAAGAGCTGCCAAGAAAATTTTGTCCGATGGTTACGGTCGAAGCGGCAAACGTGGGTGTGAGTGTGCATGTCTGAAGGAGAGCAAACCACCCCACTAAAAATCCCGCGCGTCTTGTTGAATTCTTCACGGCTGAGCTCGCTTAATTAACTCCAACCGGCGAGGAAAAGCAAGTGACGTCGGCGAAAGTTAGTCATCTAATTTAGCAGGAGGTCGAGGACCGCGGCTATGGCGAAGCCTGGCCGCAGCGTGTCACATGCGAATAGCGCGTATAAAATTCAAAGACGTTCGTATGTAATCACCCGCTGCGGCTGGTCTGCGACACAGCCGCGGTCCTTTCTCCAAATTAGTGCACTACCCTGTGAAACCAATGCTCGCGAGTCATCTTTTTTGCCGCAATAAACTTTCCGGCAGGGCGGTGAGATCAGCCCTATTGTCGTCGGGCCGCCACACGATGCGCCCATCCGGTAGAACTTTGCGAACTGCGCCGTGGAGGGAGCCCTTCAAGGTTTTGACGCGGTCACCGGGTTTGAATTTGGCTGCTTCAGCCAGCGCAGTGATGCCTTGAACCACGGGCTCGCGATCGATTACACCGGCGACAAAATGTGCGGCGAGCGAAGCAGCTTCGCGCCGGCGCCCGCGAGGGAATTCTGCAAAGAGCGCGTCAGTGAGGGTGCGCGCGATTTCGGCAAATGTGTTGCCATTGAAAAAAAGGAAAGGCGCCTTGCGATGAAACGAACGAAGCCAGTCTAATGTTTCGAGGAGTGACCGTTCTTTGTTGCTGCCTTCAAGCCATTCTTCTTCGCAACGCGCATGAGTTTCTGAATTCTTTCCGTGCTGCGCGCGGCTTCCCCGGCAGAGTCTTTCGTTGATGCGGAGGACAGACTGCCAGTCCCAGTTTTTGAGAAAAGGGGCTCTGCCTTGTAGCGATGCTGGTTCGCCTGTGCTTCCTCGAGCACCATTTTCGGCGTCACTTTCATCGCCAGATCGTAGCGAAGTCTCATCGCCCATAGTGTAACCTCAAATGCAGTATTCGCGCAAGCGACGAGTTGCACAAGCGGGAAAGGCGGCCGTGTCGAGGGCTCACGCATTTAAATTTCTGTGAGATTGGGTGTGATGCGAAGTGCCCAGCAGACATTTCTCTCGACACTTGAATATTTTCAATTAAAATAACACTTGCCCCATTTGAATCCGCGCAAATGGGGCAAGTGATTTTTTTTCATTTTGATTCTTCGATGAGGTGTCGATCAAGAAAATCCTTGGCTCTATTTTTGTCAACGCCGCCAGTGATATTCCATAGCTGCATCCATTCGAACTTCTTGCGTATGTCTCGGAATTTAAATGCGTGAGCCCTGCGGCCGCGTCACTTGGAAGCCGCCGGCGACTGGGTGAAATCTTGCCGGTAAGGCTTTCCGGCCTGATAGAGCTGAAGACGCTGTTGCATTTCCGGAATGGTTTTTTGCGAACCCGCAGCCGTTGCCGAATCGATCGCTTTTTGCCCGGCCTCCTGCGCGTCTTTGAAACGGCCCGCCTCGGCGTAAGTCATCGCGAGCGTGTCCAGCACGAACGGCTGTTCGCCGCCGGTCAATTCGTTGGCGCGTTCAGCGAGCGACACAGCCTCGGCCGCATTTCGCACGGCGGCATTTTTATCAGCAGCCAGCACGCGCGCCAGCCAGGTGACGGTTTCAAAATCGTTCGGCGCGAGTTGCAGCGCCTCGCGAAAATGTTTTACTCCCTCAGCGCTTTGCCCGTGGCGCAAACACGCTTTGCCCATCAGGTAATGCGGGCGCGGGTCCTCGGGTGCGAGCCGCGCGGCGTCCGTGTATTCACGCATCGCGTCGTCGAAGCGGCCCATTTCGGCAAGGAGCGTCGCGAAATTCACGTGGGCGAGCGCGGCATTGGGATTCAGGCGCAATGCCTCCTCATATTCCCTCAGCGCCTCCTCGCGCTGACCCATGGTGGACAGAAGATTCGCGAAATTGTTATGAGCCTGGAACCGATGCGGATCGATTTCGATCGCCAGGCGGTACTCCTTCAACGCGTCTGGCCAGCGCTCTTCCTGTTCCAGCGCGACGCCCAGATTGATGTGGGCGATGGCGTTATTTTTCGTCACGGCGATCGCGTGCGAAAAAAGTGTTTCGCTGTTTTGCCAGAAACGGAGTTGGTATTCAGTGACGCATAAACTGGCGGTGAGAGCCAATCCAGCCGCCACCGATGCGATGGCGCTGGAAATCCGAAATCGCTGAATTAAATCAGCCGCGCCGTAAGACAGCGCAATGAATATTCCGATGAGCGGAATGTAGGTGTAACGATCCGCCAGCGCCTGCCCGCCGACCTGGACCAGTCCAATCACCGGCACGAGCGTTCCCAGAAACCACAGCCACCCGATGATTAAATACGGGCTGCGTTTTCGCGCGGACCATGTCAGCAAAGAAATCAAAACCAGAATCACCGCCGAGCCCGTGATTTGCCACGCGGGGATTTGATTGGGCAGCGGATAAATGATGGCGAGTTTGGCCGGCCAGATTGCTTTGACGAGGTATTCGACATAGGAAACCAACGCATTCGCGACGCGCAAACCGACGGGGCGCTGTTCCAACGAGACGACCGCTTCGGCGCGTTGCGCAAGGAAGGTGACTATGCACGAGGCGATGGTAAGCGCGAAGTAAGGCGCTTTTTCCAGAAGCAACGAAGTTGTATTGCGTGTTTCGTGTCCTGTGACGCGCGGATCGGAGTCCTTGGTTAAAAATCCCAGACCGCGAAATCTTTCCAGCGGCCATATATCCAAAAGCAAAAGCACGAAAGGCAGCGTCACCAACATCGGCTTCGCCATCAGGCTAAGCGCAAAAAAGATTGAGGCCCAGGCATACCAAACTTTGGACCTTGGACCTTGGACCTTGGACTCAACTGCATAATTCGCGTACGCCAGCAACGCGAGCAGGCCGAAAAACGTGCTGAGGACATCTTTGCGTTCGGATATCCAGGCTACCGATTCGACGTGCAGCGGATGCCACGCAAACAACGCAGCCACGAATGCGGCCGGCCACAGTTTTTCCGTTGCGCGATACAACAGCAAAAAAAGCAGGAGCGCGTTGGCGGCGTGGAACAGAACGTTGACGAAATGCTGCGCGCCAGGGTTTGAGCCAAATAAACTGGCATCGAGCATGTGCGAAAGCCACGTGAGCGGATGCCAATTGCTCGCGTGCCACGTGGTGAACGCCCATTTCACCCCGGGCACCGTCAGTCCGGCCTGCACATGAGGATCCGCGATATAATCAGGATCGTCGAAAACCACAAAGATCGCGTGTCGCACCGGCGAATAGGCCAGCACGGTAATCAGCGCAAGCAGCAGGCAGATCGTTCGGGGACGAGCCATCGCCTTCTTTGTGATTCATTTCCGCGACGGCAACAAGCGCGATTTATTGGAAAGCCGAGTCCACAGACGGAAAAATACGTTGTAACACAGGTCCTCCATCGTAGCGCAGCAAGGCTCACGCATTTAAACTCCAAGGTCTATACAAGAGGTTCGAATTAATGCAGCGATTAAATGGAGCTGGCGGCGATAACAAAAAACAGGGCCGAGGATTTTCTGAATCGACGTCTTATTGAAGAATGAGAACAAACATTCATTTGCCCCATTTGCACGAATTCAAATGGGGCAAATGATATTTTAATTAAAAAGATTCAAGTGTCGAGAGAGATGTTTTCCGGGCACTTCTCGTCCGCCCAATTTCACAGGCATTTAAATGTGCGGCCCCGGGTAGCGCAGGCGTCCACGCCCCGTGTTTCTCCGGGCGGCGAGACGCCGCCCGAACTCGCAGCCGGGACGGCTGCGCTACCACGCGCTTCATTCGCGTTGATCATCCCCCAAAAAAAGGACGGGCAATTTCTTGCCCGTCCCATCGTAGATGCGTAGGAGGTTAATTATCCGAAGGCGGATGCTGCGGCGCTTGCCCATCCGGACCGCCGGGTGGCCGGCCTTGTCCGTCCGGGCCGCCCGGAGGGCGATGCGGGCGCAATTCGTCCTGCGTCAGTTTGCCGTCGCCGTTTTTATCCAGCGTCTTCAAAGCGGCGGAAGCGTTGGCGATTTCAGTGGCGTCAATCACGCCGTCATGGTTCGCGTCCAAAGCCTCCATGAGCGGTGACGGAGGCATGCGTCGTCCTCCCGGCCCGCCAGGTCCACCAGGACCACCTTGATAAGGGCGCCCGCCGCCGGGCGGGGGCCCGCCGGCATCTTGCGCGTTGACGACGAGTGCCGATGCGCTGAGAGCCAGCAGCACGAGCAGGGTTTTCATTGTGGTTTTCATTTTGTTTGTGTCCTTTCGTTTTTTTATTTTGGTTGTGTTGTTAAAGCAGGTTGCCAGTGAAATTTTTAGGAACGGACGGCCGCCGTTTCGACGCCGGAAAGCGTTTGCTTGAGCGCGCCGATGGAAAACGGTTTGCAGAGCAATCCGCAAAATCCGCTTTGCCGGGCAGATTGCTCGGTGAATCTTCCGCTGCCCGTGGTGAGCAAAATTTTCGCGGACGGCGATAGCGCCTGCAAGTGGCGGCGGAAATCCAAGCCGTTCATGCCGGGCATTTCAAAATCCGTGACGATCAGTTCAAATGAATCCGGCGCCGTGGCGAACGCATCGAGCGCCTGCCAGGGGGAAGGGAACGAGCAGATTTCAGCATCGCTGACCGCCGCGAGCAGTTGAACGACGGCCCCCAAAGCTTCGGTGTCGTCATCCACCACCATCCAGCGCGCGCCTGGTTTGTTCTTCATGACGCCACTCTACGCGACGCCACCTTAAGGGAAGGTGAAGATGGGAACTATTTGCAAAATCTTCTCGCAGCGTGACTTATTATAGGAAAGGTTTGCAGAACCTATGAATTCCGCTCCTAAAATCGGCACGGCCGGTGAATTGCAATTTGTCGTTGAGCAAAAGCACGCGATTGATTTTGCGACGGATGGAATGCCCGCCGTCTTGAGCACGCCCAACCTCATCGGCTTGCTGGAACGCACCGCGCGCAAGGCATTGGAACCGTTTCTCGAACCGGACGAGCGCAGCGTGGGTGTGGAAATTGAATTGCGGCATCTCGCCCCGACGCCGCTCGGCGCGCGGGTGACGTGCATCGCGCGCGTGTTTCAAGTCGATGGCCGGAAGGTGAGTTTCCAGATTGAAGCGCGGGAGGGAAACCAATTGATCGCCCGCGGATTGCACAAACGCGCTGTCGTTCGCGTGCAGAGTTTTGCTAATCAATTGTTGAAGCGAAACGAATGATAGCCTCTCTGCGCGACGGACAACATTAATCCACATTCATCCAGTGGCAAGGCCGCCGTGAGTCATAATTCCATTGCCACAATCCGTGGAAATATTAGCATCGCCATTCCCGCCTCGAGAATTTCGGGCGGTTAGCAGGAATACGATTCATGAAAAGTTACGATATCGCAGTCATCGGCGGAGACGGCACAGGACCGGAAGTCACGCGCGAGGCGCTCAAGGTGTGCGAGGCCGCCGGCAATAAATTTGGTTTCAAACTCAACTGGCATCATTTCGACTTCGGCGGGGATCGCTATCTCAAGACCGGCGAAGTGCTGCCCGATGGCGCGGTGGATGAGCTGCGCAAGTTCAAGGCGATTTATCTCGGCGCGGTGGGGCATCCGCAGGTGAAGCCGGGCATCCTGGAAAAAGGAATTTTGCTGCGATTGCGTTTCGAATTGCAGCAATACATTAATCTGCGCCCGGTGCGGTTGTATCGCGCCGAGGATTGCCCGCTCAAAGACAAGGGCCCGGAGCATATTGATTTCATCGTCGTGCGCGAAAATAACGAAGGCCTCTACGCCGGCGCGGGCGGCTTTCAATACAAAGGCACGCCACAGGAAGTTGCCATCCAGGAAAGCGTGAACACGCGTTTTGGTGTGGAGCGCTGCTTGAAATACGCGTTCGACCTTGCTCAGAGACGCCGCGATGGCAAAGCCTGGAAAGGTCTCAAGCCGGAGGACACCAAGGCCGGCAAAACCGCGCAACTCACGCTTTGCGGAAAAACCAACGTGCTGACTTACGCGTTCGATTTGTGGTGGCGGGCTTTCAACGAACTCGCGCCGAAATATCCGACTGTCAAAACGGAATACGCGCACGTGGACGCGACCTGCATGTGGTTCGTCAAAAATCCCGAGTGGTTTGATGTCATCGTCACCGACAACATGTTCGGCGATATCATCACGGACCTCGCGGCGATGATCCAGGGCGGCCTCGGCGTCGCGGCCGGCGGCAATATCAATCCGGACGGCACCTCGATGTTCGAGCCGATGGGTGGCAGCGCGCCGAAATACACCGGCCAGAACGTCATCAATCCTCTCGCAGCCATCAATGCCGGCGGCATGATGCTCGATTTCCTGGGCGAAGCCAAAGCTGGCGCCGCCATCGAGAACGCTTCGATTCAGATCATCAACACCAAGATTAAATCGCTCGCCGCAGGCAAGATGGGTCACGGCACGCGCGAAGTCGGAGATTTGGTGGCTGCCGCGGTTTAGCGGATTTAGTGGCACGGGCATCTTGCCCGTGCGAACACATGGCGTACCTTGAATTGAAACGCACGGGCGAGACGCCCGTGCCACTAATCACACCCAACCGTGCGGGTTGAAGCCCATTCGCGCAGCGCTTCGACGTTTTCCGCCATTACGACCGATAGCGGCCGGGTCTGCTTGATTTCGGTAATCAAGTCTTCCTGTGCCACGTCCCGGCCTTCAGCGCGCGCGGTGTAAGTTGCCGAGACAATCGCCTGCTCAATTTCCGAACCGGAAAAGCCCTCGGTGACTGCAACCAAAGCCTTCATATCGAATTGATCCGGGCTCAATCGCCGTTTCACCAGATGGATTCGCAAAATCTCGTCGCGATTCGGCGGCGACGGCAAATCCACAAAAAAGATTTCGTCGAAGCGCCCTTTGCGGATGAGTTCCGGCGGCAATCGCATGATGTCGTTGGCGGTCGCGACCAGGAACACCGGCTTTCGCTTCTCGGCCATCCACGTCAACAACGCCCCAAGGATGCGCCGCGACACACCGCCATCATCATCCGCCGAGCTGACCGCGACGCCCTTCTCGATTTCGTCCATCCACAGAACGCACGGCGCCATCAGTTCGGCGGTTTCGAGCGCCTTGCGCAGATTGCGCTCGGTCTCGCCGTAGTATTTGTTGTAAAGCACGCCGAAATCGAGCCGCAGCAACGGGACGCCGAAGATGCCCGCAGCGGCCTTGGCCGCGAGGCTTTTGCCGCAGCCTTGCACGCCGAGCAACAACATGCCGCGCGGTGGATCGAGCGCATCATCGTTGCCGAGGAAAAAGTTTTTGCGCATTTCCAGCCAGTGACGCAATCGCTGCATGCCGCCGATATCGGAAAACTTCGCCGTGTCGTATTCAAAGGAGAGCAATGAATCGCCGCCGAGCAATTCGTATTTCGCCTTCAGGACTTCGGGAATATCCGACTCGGAAATCACGCCGTCTTCGACCGCTTTCCTGGCCAGCCGCCGCGCGTCGGTGGCGGTCAGGCCGGCGAGATTTCGCACGAGCAGATCGAGCGCCTTATTTGTCGTCTGCACGTCGCGCCGCCCGTTTTCCGCGCCCCATTCACCTGCCACATCCAACACGATGCCGCGCAGTTCATCGAGCGTCGGCAGCGGCAAGCGCAAATAAGCCGTGTACGGTTTTAATTCCTCCGGCAAGGGCAGGGAATGGCCCACCAACACGACCGTCGAGTAATGCTGCGTATAGGTCAGGGCGATGTCCTTCAACTGCCGCATGTGGATCGCGTCCTGCAGATACGGATGGAAATCCAACAACACGAAGAGACAATTTTTGCCTTCGGTTTTGATGTAGCGCAGCAGCTCCTGCGATTTGAGAACGGATTGCGCCGGTTGATCGCACGGGTCAAAGGCCTGCAATCCTTCTGTCACCGTCCAGCGATACGCTTTGATTTGCAGGCGATGGCCGATTTGCCGGACCATGCGGACGATTTGCGGTTCCTCATTGCTCTCCACGGCGATGAGCGGCGTGCGCGAGCGGATGATCGCCTCCAGATCGCGCAACGGGCTCTCCGTGATAGGCATTCCGCTCTGGGCGATTTTGGTGGACGGCAAATTCATTGGCGACGCGCACAACTCACGCTGAATTGCGATGGCGTTCAAGGAAATAATGCCTCAAATGCGGAATTCCACAATCCGCGAAAATGATTTTGCGAGCCGAAACCGAACGGCTCCAGTCTTCGGTAACATTTTGCCGTGAGGCAATGATATGCTTTCCCCCTCTTCAAGCCTTCCCAAGCAACATTTATTTTGAGTCAACTCGAACCTTTGCCTGACCAAAACATTTGGCTCGACACTTGTTCCTTGTTGGTTAAAATTGCATTTTGGTCATTTGCATGTGGTCAGTATCTGTTTAGCGTGCGGGATTTAGCAGAGCGGCCTTGCTGACGAGGGTGGCGAAGGATTCGCCCTGTTGAGCGGCGGTGGCGGCCAGGCTGGTGAGGATCTCCCAGGCGCGGGCGCCGCTGGTTGTTTTATTGCCGCAGGATACTTTTCGGGCAATG
>Ga0193718_1000042_pt1 | contig 25347 bp, 19 predicted proteins | sample U2a1metaG_FD_144918 | JGI IMG/M metagenome (GOLD analysis project Ga0193718, IMG submission 144918) | Soil microbial communities from a riparian zone of the East river system, Colorado, United States - U2a1 | ecosystem: Environmental > Terrestrial > Soil > Riparian zone | place: USA: East River... | reverse complement strand
GATCAATGCGTTGAGGTCCATCGGTGGAAATGCCACCTACACCGAATATCCGGGGGCGCACACATCCGAAGTCTGGAATACGGTTTACAATGGATCCAGAGGAGATGATATCTACGCCTGGATGCTCACCGGTAAAGGCCAAAATCAACCGCCTTCCAATATCCTGCCGTTGGTCGATGCCGGACCCGACCAAACGGTCAGTCTTCCGCTCAGTCAACTGAACCTTATCGGAACAGCCTCCGACCTGGATGGCACCGTCGCCTCCTATATCTGGACAGAAATTTCAGGTCCCTCGGTGACGATGACGAATGTGAATTCCCCAACACTGACACTGACCAACATCACGTCGGGCACCTATACCTTTCAACTTTTCGTACACGACAATTCCGGCGGTTTCAATGTCGATGAGGTCAAGGTTTACGCGACTGCAGGTGGTGTAACCGTATCCAGGGAGTTTGACGTCAATATGACGTGGGTTTGGAACAAACAAGGAGGTACCTGGAATGACTTCCTCACTACCAATGGCGGTATGGTAGGAAATTCCGCCACCTTATTCGATAATAAAAATAGTACTTCGACAATCTCGCTTTCGGTTAGTGCTCCGTTTCAGGACGGAGCAAACAATCACGGAGTAACTCCCGGTTTGTATCCAAACAATGTGATGCAGTACTACCTTCGTTCAACGACAACCAAAGTAGGAGTGTTAAAGCTTTCCGGATTGAATTTGACTAGTGTGTACGACTTGTCGATGCTATCCAGCAACGTCGATAGCTGGTATCCGTCCGACACACGCATCACGGTGGCAGGACAATCCGTGACCGTGAATGCCAGAGGAAATGCCAATCAACTGGCCAATTTTCAATCCATAGCACCCAACGCGACCGGGGAGATAACGATTACCGTTGCACCGGCGACAACCAATTCGGCGAATGTTGGCGTTATCAATGCGCTGATCATAAAAGAGCGACCCGTTGTTGGGGGTAGCAATGCTCCTCCGGTAGTGAACGCAGGACCGGATCAGCAAATTGCCCTTCCGGTTGGCCAACTCCAGCTTTTCGGAACGGCCACCGATGCGGACGGTACCATCGCTTCTCTACTGTGGACCGAAATTTCAGGACCAACCGTGACGATGACGAATACGACAACGTCAACCTTGTCGCTTACGAATATACTCTCCGGTACTTATATCTTTCAACTCAGTGCCCAGGATAACAGCGACGCTGTGACAAACGATCAGGTTACTGTTACCGTCACCCCGGTCAGCAATGCCGCGCCCGTGGTAAACGCCGGTGTTGACCAACTCCTTACACTTCCCCTCAGTCAGTTACAGCTTACCGGAACGGCTACCGATGCCGACGGTACTATAGCTTCCTTACTGTGGACTGAAATTTCAGGACCGGCCGTGACGATGACGAATACGACCACATTGACGCTGGCGCTTACCAATTTACTTGCCGGTACCTACGTTTTTCAGCTCAGTGCAACAGATAATGGCGGTACTGTTGCAAACGACCAGGTAACTGTCATGGTGGCCCCGGCAGTCATCACCGGAGCCAGGGAATTTGACATCAATGTCACCTGGCCCTGGAATAAGCAAGGAAGCCTTCCCTGGAATGACTTTGTTACAACAAACGTCGTGGGAAACTCCGCCACCTTGTTCGACAAGAATGGTGTACCCTCGCCGATCACGATCTCGATTACTGCGGCGTTCCAGGTGGACGGGTCAAACAATCATGGGGTAACTCCCGGTTTGTATCCAAACAACGTGATGATGTTCTACCTGCGATCAACGCAAACGGTGGTTGGATCTTTGAAACTGGCAGGGCTGAATACCTCCAGGCAGTATGACGTGTCGATTATGTCCAGCAACGCTGATGTCTGGTATCCGTCGGATACCCGGTTGACCGTCCAGGGTCTATCGGCCACAGTCAATGCAAAGGGCAACAAGACTCAATTGGTCAATTTTACAAATATCTCACCGACGGTCCTCGGTGAAATTCCAATCATGGTGGCTCCGGCCACTACCAATTCGACCAACGTTGGAGTGATCAATGCTATCATCCTAACGGAGCACGATGCCGTGTCGCTTCCGGGTGGCAGAACAACCCAGACGGTAACTATTACCGGGGATGAAAAGCCATCGTTATCACAGCCAATTTATGTCAATGTATTCCCTAATCCGGTGGAGGATGAGGTGAACGTTGAAATCAGCTCCAGTCTTTCAACGCCGGAAACATTTTCAATTGAGTTTGTCGATATCCGGGGAGCCCAGGTATATGCCCATCAGGTTGAAAGCCAGGATGGAGCGAACCAGGTCGCAGAAAGGATCCCGGCCGATTTCATGCAGAGTGGATTTTATATCATGGCCGTCCGCAGCCGGCAAAACGGTGTTCAGTATTTTAAAATTCTCAAGAAATAAAGTCCTCCTTATTTTTTAAATTGCATTGGCCTGGAGAAAGGTTTGCCTTAAGAACAGGTCCAATACAAAGAATGAAGGACGCGGGTTCTGAGATCGATTTATCCCACAAAGAATTTCTGACGCTCGATAAGGATTATGCCCAGGCGGCGGCGGCCGTGGATCTGGTTTACATGAAGGATAACGTTGCCGGAATTTCGCGGCAAGCAGCGGAAAAGGGATTCTCCTATTCCTATAAACAAAAAATCATCACGGACGCCGGGACCCTGGAGCGGATAAAGAGGCTGGCCATCCCGCCGGCCTGGTCCGATGTTTGGATTTGCCCCCTGCCCTCCGGTCACATTCAGGCCACGGGGATCGATGCCCGAAAAAGGAAACAATACCGCTATCATGCTCACTGGAATAAAGTGAGAAGCGAGACCAAATTTCACAGGCTGTATGAATTTGGCAAAGCGCTTCCCGTCATGCGACAGCGATTAGAGAAAGATCTTGCTATCGGCGATTTGTCAGAACGCAGGGTATTGGCGGCCGTCATTCTGTTGATGGAACGGACGTATATCCGGATCGGGAATGCCGGATATGAAAAAATGAATGGCTCCTATGGACTCACTACGCTCAAGGACAAACACATCGCCATCAAGAGCGGAGAAATGAATTTCTCATTCAAAGGAAAAAAAGGAGTTTACCATAAGATCACGCTGAAAAATAAGAGGCTTGCCAAGATTGTTAAGGAATGCCGTGACATACCGGGGGAGGAACTCTTTCAATACTATGATGCCGACGGCACCCGAAGGGACATTGACTCGGGCAGGGTAAACCAATACATCAAAGAAACGTCGGGCATGGACTTTAGTGCCAAGGACTTTCGCCTTTGGGCAGGTTCGTTGAATGTGCTTCGGTCTTTCCGGTCCATGGGTCAGGCAACCACGGCCGGACAGTGCAAACAGAATGTCCAGAAGGCACTCGATGAAGTTAGTTCCAAGCTGGGCAATACAAGAATCGTTTGCCGCAAATACTACGTTCACCCCGGAATTATCCGTTTGTATGAGGAGCAACGGCTTGGGAAGTACCTCCGGAAATTGGATGTACGCGGAAAGTCCGGAGAAACCCCGGGGATGACCAGGGAAGAAACTGTGTTGATGGAGGTTCTGAAAGGATTGCATTAGTAATAATTAGTAATAAGGATTTTGACAGGACGCGACAAAAATCATTGATCTGCAGTTGTCTTTCTTATTTCTTAGTAGAGAAAAACAAAGACATCCCGATAAAATTTACCGGGTGGGTGATATTTGTTTACACTACAAAAAAAATTATTATGACAACAATGTTTACAAAAGGCAATTTATGCCAGGATGTTTTTCGAGTTGGCAAGATTCTAACGCTGGTACTCATTTGGTCTTTATGTGTTAACTGCACGCGAAACTATTGCCCTTCCTATTCCAGTACGAGTTACAATAGAAATTTCCATTATGCACCCGAAAAGCACCTGACCTACAAGCCCGTTAAGGTCCATGAATTTAAGCCTGTCAGGGTCAGCAAGTCCGACAAGAAGGCCAGGGCGAGCTACACCCGGCTTCATTAGCATTTTTCCCTGATTGCAATCGTTGCCGTACTTTTCTTCAAAGTTCGCATAGCCTGCGTCTTTCGTATTCCATTTTTATGGTAAATTGCGCTCGTGCGAAAGATCGATTCGATGCGATTTATGGTTGTGTTCTGCGTTCTCTCCGCATTTAACACACTCCTGTTTCCGACATTCCAGCGTTCATTTCAGATAGCGGGTCAGGCGGGAGCCTACGCCCTGGATTGTTCCTTACTGGAAATCATTGCCGGAACCTTTTCCCCGGCCAGCGATGCAACCGACGAAGAAGTAGACGATCTGTCGGAAGACGTCGAATTCCTTTCGTGTGGTGCTGCATTTTTGTACCCGTCGTTTGATCTTGACAATTCAAAAAACAAGATTCCAGGTCAGCAACACGCTTTGCTGAATCCTTTTCTCGAGAAATCGACACCCCCGCCCCGACTTCATCAGAGTTAACCCCGACTTCGTCGGGGCAGGTCCCGATCCCGATAGCTATCGGGAGTATTGGGACTACCAGGGCTACCGCTTACGGTAAGTTCTTGCTTTACATTTTTATGACACGTACGTCCGGATAGACAATCCGGAAAGGTTGCTTTCATAGGGTATTGTGGAGGATTGCTTCATGAGGATGAAGGAAGCCCAACGGGATATTTTTAACAGGACAAATAATGCTGAGGAGTATGAAGAAGACAGGTTGGTGGATGATGGTTGCGGTTGCAGCCCTATGGCTGACAGGCTGCTCCGGCGGTAAAGAAAAAGGGGACGATGAGAGGCAAGAGGTCCCGGTAACCCAACTTGCCGCGAGGGACACCGTGCTCTATCGCGACTATGTCGGAGATATTCACGCCATGCGGAACGTGGAGATACGGGCGCGGGCGAAAGGCTATCTCGATCATATTTATGTTGATGAAGGCCAGGAAGTGAAACAGGGCCAACTGCTATTTCAGATCAACAAGCAGGAGTATGAGTCGGAATGGGCGCAAACGAAAGCAAGCCTCAACAATTATACCGCGGAAGCAGAAGCCATCCAATTGGAGATGGACCGGGTAAAAATATTGGTAGAAAAAAATGTGCTGTCGGAGGGAGAATTGAAATTAGCCAAGACAAGGCTGGCCTCCGCTAACGCGAAAATTGAAGAGGCTCGCTCGGCACAATCCAATGCCGCCATCAGGCTGTCGCATACCTCTATCAAGGCTCCGTTCGACGGCGTCATTAGCAGAATACCTTTTAAGATGGGGAGCCTGATCAACGAGGGGTCGTTGCTCACCACGGTGTCCGACACCCGGTTTGTATATGCTTATTTCCAGGTATCTGAAAATGAATACCTCGAGTATGTCGCGAAACTGCACGATAAGGATATTACGGAGGATGACGCACAGCTTATCCTTGCCAATGGCGCCCGCCATCAGTACAGCGGCAAAATTGAGACCATCGTTGGAGAATTTGAAGCCAACACGGGCACCATTGCCTTCCGGGCGAAATTTCCTAATCCGGGTAAACTCCTGAAACACGGTTCGAGCGGGAAAGTCAGGCTGACGAAGGAAGTAAAGAATGTGTTGATCATACCCCAAAAGGCAACCTTTGAAATACAGGACAGGACTTTTGTTTACGTAGTGAACGAACAGAACGAAGTAAAGATGAAGAGCTTCGTCCCCAGGATGCGGTTCTCGCACTTCTATATCGTAGAGTCGGGTCTGCGCGCAGGTGATAAAATTGTTTACGAAGGTATTCAGAGCCTTCGGGAAGGCATGCAAATCGTACCTGCCTATTTCAATATCGATAGCATCTTGATCACCAAGGTTTCAAATTCTAAATAAGCATGTTCAATATATTTATACAAAGGCCAATACTATCGATTGTCATTTCATTGTTTTTTCTGCTGGCGGGCGGCCTGGCGTTGATTAACCTTCCCGTCACACAGTTTCCGGACATTGTTCCGCCTTCTGTTTCCGTTACCACTCAATACACAGGCGCGAATGCCGAAGTCGCCGCCAAAGCGGTAGTCACGACGTTGGAGCGCGCCATCAATGGTGTGCCGAGGATGACCTACATGACCTCCGTTTCGGGAAACGACGGCACCAGCATTATACAGGTTTTCTTCAGTGTCGGCACCGACCCTGATCTGGCGGCTGTGAATGTTCAGAACCGTGTCTCCACCGTGCTCGATGAACTTCCCGAAGAAGTGATCAAGGCCGGTGTGGGTGTTGAAAAGGAAGTGAATAGTATGCTGCTGTACCTCAATGTCCTCAGTACCGATCCGGCAGCAGATGAAAAGTTCATCTACAACTTTGCCGATATCAATATTCTGGCGGAGCTAAAGCGGATCGACGGGGTGGGCTTTGCCATGATTATGGGAGCGCGCGAATATTCCATGCGGGTGTGGTTGAAACCCGACCGCATGGCGGTGTATGAAATATCAGCCGAAGAGATTGTTCAGGCCATTCGCAATCAAAATGTGGAGGCTGCCCCGGGGAAGGCGGGTGAGAGCTCTGACAAAGAGGCGCAAATGCTTCAATATGTCTTGCGCTATACCGGTAAGTTTATCGAGCCATCGCAGTATGAAAACATTGTCCTTCGATCGGACGAGCAAGGATCGTTGCTGAAATTGAAGGATGTTGCCAGCGTTGAGTTTGGGTCGAGAAACTACGGTGTTCTTTCAAAAGAAGATGGGAAACCGTCCGCTGCGATCATGTTGAAGCAACGACCGGGGTCGAATGCCAAACGGGTTATTGAAGACGTGAAGAGGAAGATGGAGCAATTAAAGGCATCTTCCTTTCCTCCAGGAATGAGCTACAACATTGGCTATGATGTTTCCCGTTTTCTGGACGCCTCTATTACGGAAGTACTTCGTACGTTGATCGAAGCATTTATTCTTGTCTCGATTGTGGTGTTTATCTTCCTGCAAGACTTCCGTTCCACGCTGATTCCTACGCTGGCCGTACCGGTGTCGCTAGTCGGAACTTTTTTCTTTATGCAATTGCTTGGGTTTTCCATCAATTTGCTCACCCTTTTTGCTTTGGTGCTGGCCATCGGAATTGTTGTCGACAACGCCATTGTTGTAGTGGAAGCAGTTCATGTGAAAATGGAAAATGAAAGTCTTTCACCCAAAGCCGCTACGATTGCCGCCATGAAGGAAATCAGCAGCGCCTTGATCGCCATTACGTTAGTGATGTCAGCCGTCTTTGTGCCCGTCGCCTTTCTGTCCGGTCCGGTGGGTGTATTCTACCGTCAATTCTCCCTTACTCTCGCGATTGCCATTGTTATATCCGGAATCAACGCGGTTACCCTGACGCCTGCTCTTTGTGCGATCCTATTGAAGAATACACACGGCCTTCCGAAAAAGGATACCCTGCTCCGGCGGTTCTTCAGGAGATTTAACAGCAATTATGATACGATTTCACTCCACTACAAGTCACTGATCGGACGGATAGCGGGCAAGAGCACGGTCACGCTGGGCCTCCTTTTGTTTTTCTTTGCGGCCACCTGGGGAATCACGGCCGTACTTCCAAGCGGATTTATTCCCTCGGAAGATCAGGGTATGATCTATGCCAATGTGACAACGCCCTCCGGCGCCACCGTAGAGCGGACAGAAGAAGTGATGGATAAGATTCAACAGGCCACCCTGGACATGGATGTGGTAGAATCTGTGTCAACCCTATCCGGCTATAGCCTCATCACAGAGGGTGCGGGAGCATCGTATGGGATGGGAATGATCAATCTCAAACCCTGGAGCAAGCGCAACGTGTCCATTCTTGAGACCATTGATGAGCTAAAGGAAAAAACAAAACATATTACGGACGCCAGCATTCAGTTTTTTTCACCTCCTACTGTTCCCGGCTTTGGAAATGCCAGCGGTTTTGAAGTAAGGCTGCTTGACCGGACAGGAAAGGGAGATTTGCAGCAGACGGCTTTTGTTGCCAGGAACTTTATTGATGCGTTGAAGAAGAGGCCGGAAATAGGCAATGCGTTCACCAGTTTTGATGCAACGTATCCGCAATATCTTATTCACGTTGATCAGGACATGGCGGCCCAAAAGGGCGTCACCATTGATAACGCCATGAGTAATTTGCAAACGCTGATCGGCAGTTTCTACGCCACCAATTTTATTCGCTTTGGTCAGATGTATAAAGTAATGGTGCAGGCATCTCCCGAGTACCGGGCCAAGCCGGAAGATTTGCTGACACTCCACGCTAAGAATGATAAGGGGGAGATGGTGCCGTACTCCACTTTTGTAAGACTGGAAAGAGTATATGGACCTGAGCAGTTGACTCGTTACAACATGTTTACGTCGGCCCTGATCACCGGAGACGCCGCAACCGGGTACAGCAGTGGGGATGCCATTCGGGCGATAGGCGAGATAGCCGACAGTGAGCTTCCAAGGGGCTATACCTACGAATGGTCGGGACTCACCCGGGAGGAGGTACTGTCCGGTAATCAGGCGGTAACGATTTTCCTCATCTGCCTTGTTTTTGTTTATCTGTTATTGTCTGCGCAGTATGAAAGTTTTCTGCTTCCCCTTCCTGTGATCTTGTCCCTCCCCGCCGGTGTTTTTGGATCGTTCCTGCTCCTTCAGCTCCTGGGGTTGCAAAACAATATTTATGCACAGGTTGCGCTGGTCATGCTCATCGGGCTTTTGGGTAAGAATGCCATCCTCATTGTGGAATTCGCCAGCCTCAGGCAAAAAGAAGGAAGATCGGTTATGGATGCAGCGATCGAAGGAGCTGCGGCAAGATTACGACCCATCCTCATGACTTCCTTTGCCTTCATTGCCGGATTAATCCCTTTGTGTATTGCGACCGGCGCAGGAGCCATGGGCAACCGGTCGATCGGAACAGCCGCTGCCGGGGGAATGTTGGTTGGAACCGTATTCGGGATCATTATCGTTCCCGGTTTATATGTTTTGTTTTCTGGTCTCGCCGGCTATTCTAAACCAGAAGGGTCGCCCATGCCGGTGACCACCCACTTAAATTAATTGGACATGACATTTCATAGCGTCTGCACTGTATCCGCCTTCCTGACCTTGGCGGGATTGTATAGTTGTAAGATTTCAGAGCCGGCAACGTCTGCCATTGCACCGCCGATGCCGGATTCGTTCCAGCGTAAATGCCCGGATACAACGCTGGAAGCGGCCCGCATTCCATGGAATGATTTTTTTGACGACCCTGATCTTATTGCGCTGATCGATACCGCTATAAAAAAGAACTTTGATTTGAAGATGGCGATGCAGCGAATAGAAATGGCGAGCGCCCACGCCCGGGTTTCAAAAGGAGCACGGTTGCCTTCCTTGAGTGCGGTGACGTCTGCAGCGCAGCGGAAATTTGGTGAATATACCATGGACGGCATCGGCAACTTCGACACGAATTTTTCAAATAATGTCGGGGACGATAAGCACATCGCTGAACGTCTTCCTGATTATTACGTCGGGTTACAAAGTGCGTGGGAAGTGGATCTTTGGGGAAAGCTGAGAAACCAAAAACGCGCATCCGTAGCCCGTTTCCTGGCTTCAGAAAAGGGCAAGCATTTGATCATGACTTCCCTGGTGGCCGCGGTAGCGCATTATTACTATGAATTGCTGACACTGGATAATGAGCTTGAAATCATCCGGCAAAACATCCGGCTTCAGGAGACAGCGGTAAACCTGGTCAATGCGCAAAAACTGGCTGGCAGGGCCAACCAGTTGGCAGTAAAACAATTTGGTGCGCAGCTGTTGAATACCAAAAGCCTGGAAGCGCAGGTGAATCAGGAAATTGTTCAGAATGAGAATCAATTGAATGTGTTGTTGGGAAGATTCCCGCAGCCCATCGGGCGGGGAAACCCAATTCTGAAACAGAAATTGCCAAAAGAGATCAATGCAGGCATTCCGTCACAGATGCTCATACGGCGTCCGGATATTCAACAAGCGGAACTGGAACTCGTCGCGGGCAATGCCAACGTGCTGGCAGCACGTGCCGCCTTCTTTCCATCGTTGATGCTTTCTTCCTCGCTGGGCTTTCAGGCATTCAATACGGCTGTCCTCTTTAACCCGGGTTCTATGGCCTATTCTGTGCTGGCTGGTTTGTCGGCACCATTGTTTAATCGCAATATGGTGAAGGCGAACTACAAGCAGGCATCTGCAGAACGATTGGAAGTTTTCTTTCATTATCAGAAAACGGTGTTAACCGGTTTTCAGGAAGTGGTGACCGGCCTGAAACGAATTGAAAATCTTGAAGTCGTCTCCGATCTCAAGGAAGAAGAGGTAGGCGCGTTGCAAGAGGCCGTTGCCGCATCCAAGGATTTGTTTATTGCAGGCATGGCTTCTTACCTGGAAGTGGTGATGGCCCAAAAAAGTGTGCTGGAAGCAGAGCTGGAACTTTCGGTTACCAGAAAAGAGCAGTTCTTCTCCGTGATTGATTTGTATAAGGCAGTTGGTGGAGGCTGGGAATAGAATTTAAAATTTAATATTGGTGTGAACTAATTTGAAGGTTCTTACTTACTTAAAAAGTAAAAAATCAGAATTAAGAATTCGAATATTGAATATGGAATGAAGAATAATGAATTTAGAAGTGAGTGCCTCCAGGGATTTATAACGATTGACACGTGTTAAAAAGAACGGGTAGTTCACGCAACGTGAGCAAAGCCAGTAGTCTTTGTGTTATTACCTTTGCGTGACACGTATTTGTGTCGTTCCTTGCGGAATGTTTAAACGAGCAAAAAAGCCAGCCCCCGCTCATTCCTATATACACCACAACAACGTCAAATTAATCGAAGGGGGCCGGGCCTACTTTGATTTGCTCGAAAAAATGATTGCGAAGGCAAGGCACTCGGTTCATTTTCAGGTGTACATTTTCGATGAAGATGAAACCGGAAAACACATAGCCCATGCGTTGAGGGAGGCGGCCCTTCGAGGCGTAAAGGTCTATCTCCTGGTGGATGGATACGCCTCCAGGGACTTGTCAACGGCATTCATTCAGGACCTGAAAGACGCCGGCGTTGCTGTTCGTATGTTTGAACCCCTGCTCAAGAGTAAAAAATTTTATTTTGGACGGAGGCTTCACCATAAGGTAGTCGTTGTCGATGCCTTTCATTGTCTCGTCGCCGGCCTGAACGTAAGCGACCGTTACAATGACATCGGAGAAAACAAGGCATGGCTTGATTGGGCGCTTTTTGCCGAAGGAGCGGTAGGAGAAGTGCTGGCCCGGGTTTGCATCCGCCGATACAAGGCGCGAATTCCGGTGACGGCACAACATGCTGACGCGATCCCCTTAAAAATAGCGGACACTCAGAAAAATTGTTCCGTGCGCGTAAGAATCAATGATTGGGTGGATCGAAAGAGGCAAATCTCAAGGACCTACCTGGAAATGTTCAGAACGGCAAAATCGCACATTACGATTATGTCTCCCTATTTTTTGCCGGGCTTTGAGTTCAGAAGAAAAATGAAAAATGCTATCCGGCGGGGAGTGATCATCAAGGTAGTGCAGGCCGGAACGTCTGATGTTGCCCTGAGTAAATATGCTGAACGCTACATGTACCGTTGGCTTCTCAGGAACAAAGTTGAAATCTATGAGTACCAAAAAACAGTACTTCACGGTAAGATCGCAGTCTGTGATGATCAATGGATGACCGTTGGCTCGTACAACGTAAATAATTTGAGCGCCTACGCCAGCATAGAGCTGAATCTCGATGTTGATAATCCGCATTTTGCGAAAAATGTGGAACAATGCCTCGATCGGATCATAAGAACGGATTGCCGGCAAATTACGGAGGAAACGTACCGTACCGGCACAGGTTGGGTTGAACACGTGTTACAGGCAATGGCGTACAGTCTCCTGCGCGTGATCCTTTTTTTGTTTACGTTTTATTTTAAGCAAAGAGAGTAGTATGTGGATCTATCGGGTTGCGCTGTGCTCAGCGAAAGGACTCATTCCAGCCATTCGGCGAATCAGCACACATACGGTTGCCTTGTTCCAATTCGCGAACCGGCCGCGTTGAACGAGGAATGCATTTGCTTGGGGATGATTGAGGTAGTAGTGAAAGGCAAATTTTCCCTGCGGGTCGCTCCATCCTGTAATTTGACCGAAGCGCAAGTCGTTAAATACGAGTGTATCATGCTGAGTGTCGAGTGTATAATATCCTTTCGAGAAGCGCAGCAGTTCGTTTGCATCTTCCCTGGCGTTCATCCTGGTCAGCAGCGAAGCCCGACGGGGAAAGTAAGTAAGATCGATGCGATTCGGGTTATCAAAGACGGACCGGTAACCCACGTAATACCCCGAATCCACCTCCGCAACAACGTACCACAGCCAATTGTTGAGAGGAGTAGGGGTTGTGAGAAAGCGGGTATAGGGGATGCCCTGATCGTTCAACGATTTCCTGACTTCCCTTTCGATAATTGATTTGTTGTACAGCGCATAGGCCAGATAAAACGTACTGAGGATCAGGGATAATCGTATCCAATGCCTTCTTGCCGGAGCCGCTGAATGCAAAATCAGCAACGCGATACAGGCAACACCCAGCCAGATTGAAAAGAAAGGATCGGCCACAAAAATAACATCAAAAGAAATCCGGAAATGGCTGAATGGCTCAAACCAGCCGATTCCGTAATTATTGAAAGCATCGAGCAGGAGGTGCACTGAAATTTCGAGGGCAAAGAAAAGTGTCCACCTTTTTGTTGTGATGGAAGTAGGGCGACCCCACCGGGTGGCGGCGATACCCAGCAGAATGGAGACGACCGTTCCAAAAAGAATAGAGTGAGTGAATCCCCGGTGTGCGAGCAAGTCATCGACCGGCGAAAGCCAGAACGACAGGACGAAGTCGATGTCGGGTAAGCTTTGTGCAAGGGCACCAATGATCATTGCTCTCTTGCCCAATTCCTTTCCGGCATAAGCCTCTCCAATGATGGCGCCAAGGGCAATGTGAGTAAGGGAGTCCATGAGTTCAAGGTAGGTAAAAGTCTTGAGTCATTAGTTTTCGGTGTCATCCCGGCCAGGCACCCGTCATCCATGAAATGTCACTTGGCGCATGAGCCGGGATCCCTGTTTAATTGCTGCATCTTTTCAATGGAATAAAGCCTTGCTTGGCATTCGTCAATCACAAGGGTAGCTTTCTATCCAAGTGACCTGCAACTTGTTGGGGATCCCGGCTCATGATAGTTCAGCATTCCATAGAACACTACTGCGTGGCCGGGATGACCCCGAGGGGGTCCGGGGCAGGCAGTTTCATTTTGGTGTCTCCGCTTGCGTCCTCCATGGAACCACCTACAGGGGCGAGGCGTGGGATCACCAACAAGCACGCCGATAGGTATTTGATTACTTTTGTATACTCAACGGTAAAAGAATACTATGGGTACGATCAATGGATCAATTTGAACTGGAATTAATACCTATCCGGAAAACACTGGGCGAAAATAAAGAATTTGCAATCCATCCTGATTGTAAAGAAACCCTTTCTATCACGATCGACTATTTTGGGAAAATCGGGTTTGAAATTCCCTGGATAGGATACTATGCCAGCATCGACCATGTCCTGGTAGGAAGCGCCGGCTTTAAAGGGAAACCGGTTAACGGAAGAGTAGAGATCGCCTACGGCACGTTTCCCAGGTTCAGAAAGAGTGGCGTTGGAACAGCGATCTGTAAACGGATGGTGCAATTGTCGTTGATTACAGATCCCGCTATCCGGATTTGCGCGAGGACGCTTGCCGAAGAGAAGTATTCTTCAAAAATTCTAAAAAAGAACAATTTTAAATTACTCGGGGCAGTCGTGGATGAGGAAGATGGGGAGGTTTGGGAATGGGAGTTCGGGGGTTGAAGTGCTGAAGTGTTTGAGTGTTTAAGTGTTTGAGTGTTGAAGTGTTTAAGTGTTTAAGTGTTTAAGTGTTGAAGTGTTGAAGTGTTGAGGTGTTGAGGTGTTAATGTGTTGAGGTCCAGGCTTAACCTTTCGGTGCTCACTAACATCAACACTTCCGCACTTAAACACTTCCGCACTTAAACACGACCCCCTAAAACTCCGCATTCCCCGGAAACCTCGGAAACGGGATCACATCCCTGATATTGGTCATGCCGGTAACAAACAGCATCAACCGTTCAAAGCCCAGACCGAAGCCGCTGTGGGGTGCCGAGCCGAATTTGCGCAGTTCCAGGTACCACCACAGGTCTTTTTCGGGCAGGTTGAGTTCATGGATCCGCTTCAACAAGTTTTCATAACGCTCTTCACGCTGTGAACCGCCGATGATCTCGCCGATGCCCGGGAACAGGACGTCCATAGCCGCCACCGTCTTGTTGTCATCGTTTTGCCGCATATAAAATGCCTTGATCTCTTTCGGATAGTTGTAGAGGATAACCGGTTTCTTAAAATGCTTCTCCACGAGGTACCGCTCGTGTTCCGATTGCAAATCTACTCCCCACTCTTCGATCGGGTACTGGAATTTCTTCTTCTTGTTGGGCGTTGAGTTCTTAAGGATATCAATGGCCTCCGTGTAGGTTAGTTTTTGAAATTCATTTCCGGTTACAAATTTCAGCCGGTCGATCAGCCCGAGTTCGCTGCGCTGGTCCTGTGGTTTACCCGCTTCTTCTTCCCGGGCACGTTTGTCCAAAAATTCCAGGTCCTCGGCGCAATTCGAAATAGCATACGTCACGAGGTAGCGCAGCAGGTCGGTAGCGAGTTGCATGTTGTCGTGGATATCATAAAAAGCCATTTCAGGCTCGATCATCCAGAACTCGGCCAGGTGGCGGGTAGTATTGGAATTTTCCGCGCGAAAGGTTGGGCCAAACGTGTAGGTGTCGCTTAAAGCAAGAGCATAGGTCTCCACTTCCAACTGACCTGAAACCGTCAGGTTAGTTTCCTTCCCAAAAAAATCCTCCTTGTAATTCACGTGGCCGTGGTCGTCCCGGGGTGGGTTGGTGGGGTCCAGGGTGGTGACGCGGAACATCGCCCCGGCACCTTCCGCATCCGAACCGGTAATAATCGGTGTTTGGATGTAGAAGAAACCGCGGTCATTAAAGAATTGATGAACGGCGAAAGCCATGGCATGCCGTACCCGCATCACGGCACCGAACGTATTCGTGCGCGCGCGCAGGTGGGCGATCTCCCGCAGAAACTCCAGGGAATGTTTTTTCGGCTGCAATGGATATTTTTCGGCATCGCTGTCGCCCAGGATCTGTAACTGTTTTACGTCGACCTCCACCGCCTGTCCTTTGGCAGGGGAGGCGATCAATTCACCGGTGACGGAAACACAGGCTCCTGTCGTGATGCGTTTCAAAAGAGTTTCGTCCACCGTATTCAAGTGGATCACCGCCTGGATATTTTGAAGGGTGGATCCATCGTTGATGGAAATAAACTGGTTGTTACGGAAGGTGCGCACCCAGCCCATAACGGTAACGGTCTGCCCCGTGGGCGCGGTGGAAAGCAATGCTTTGATCTTGATCCTGTTCATGGACCGCAAAAAACGGGAATTTGGGAACAGAATTCAAGAATTTACAGAATGAATGATCAGAATGATCAGAATTTACAGAATTGGAGAATTTACAGAATGAATGATCAGAATGGCAGAATTGAAGCATTAACAGAATGAAATGCAAACCATCCGGAAAATGTTGACATCACAATCATTAACTTCTTAATCCCCTCATGCATAAATCCTGCCCTTCTCGGTCCTGCCGCGGCATTCTGCTAATTCCTAAATTCTCAAATTCTGATAACTTTGTAACAGAAGGCCATGCAGAAACTAGGATTAAGTCAGAATTTACAGCAAAAGTTATCGCCCCAGCAGATCCAATTCATCAAGCTGCTGCAGGTGCCTACGGCCGAGTTGGAAAATCGAATAGAAGAAGAGCTCGAGATTAACCCGGCGTTGGAAGAAGGAGAAGAGGAGGAAACCCCGGAGGTGCCGGAGTCTGCCGAATCCGGTGAAGACGAGCCTACGCAGGAGGAACCGGTCGTTCAGGAGCAGGAAGTGGATCTGAAGGACTATTTGGGTGACGACGAATTCAGCGGCTACAAGACACAAAATGATTCAGGCGAGGACGAAGACGACCGGGAAATGCCGATCCCGATGGGAACGTCCCTTCAGGAAACGCTGATGACCCAATTGGGATTTCTGGGGCTGAATGACCATCAGTACGCTATCGGAAAACAATTAATCGGCAGCATCGAAAGTGACGGATACATCCGGCGGGACCTGGAGTCCATTGTCAACGACATGGCCTTTTCGCAAGGCACGGAAACATCGCTTCAGGAGGTGGAGGAAGTCCTTAAGAAAATACAAAGTTTTGATCCTCCGGGTATTGCCGCACGCAACCTGAAGGAGTGTTTGTTGCTCCAGCTTGACCGCATGGACAACGGGCAGGATGTGGATGTGATCGTGGCCAAACGCATTCTGCAGGATTGTTACGACGAATTCATAAAAAAGCACTATTCTAAAATTCAGAAAAAACTTGACCTGGACGATGAAGAGTACATCAAGGATGCCATCGATTTGATTGTAAAGCTGAACCCCAAGCCAGGGGGCGAAATCGCATCGGGGTTGGTTAAGAACCATTATGTTATTCCTGATTTTATCCTGACGAACAACAATGGGAAGCTGGAGTTGTCGCTGAACAGCAAAAATGCACCCGAACTGCGCATCAGCCGCTCCTACACCGATATGTTCAAAGCGTACCATAAAAGCGATAAGAAAGATAAAAAACTGAAAGAAGCCGTTACGTTTGTCAAGCAGAAACTGGATGCGGCAAAATGGTTTATCGATGCGATCAAGCAACGCCAGCATACCCTCATGCGGACCATGCAGGCGATTATCGATTTTCAATACGAATACTTTCTGGAGGGGGATGAAACCAAGCTGAGACCAATGATCCTGAAAGATATCGCCCAGATGATCAACATGGATATCTCCACGGTCAGCCGGGTAGCCAGCAGCAAAAGCATACAAACCGACTTCGGGATCTTTCCATTGAAATATTTTTTCTCTGAAGGGATTGCAACCGACTCAGGAGAGGAAGTCAGCAGCCGGGAAGTGAAACAGATCATTAAAGACCTGATCGAATCGGAAGATAAAAGCAAGCCCTTTTCCGACGATAAGCTCGAAGACCTGCTCAACGAGAAAGGATACAACATCGCGCGTCGTACCGTTGCGAAATACCGCGAACAACTGAATATTCCAGTAGCCCGGCTTAGAAAGGAGATGGCACGGTGAGGGCAGCGCAAATTGTCTCTTTTGTTTTTCACCCGCTGTTGCTGACTACCTACTTGGTGTTGTTGTTAGGCTGGTGGATGCCCGCCATGCTGCTCGTCCGCCAGGAACACCTCCTCACCTTTGTCGCGTTTATCTTTGGAATTACATTTGTTTTGCCCGCCCTGAACGTATTGGTGTTCCGGCAGGTTGGCCTGATTGCCTCCTGGAAGATGGGAACGAAGCAGGAACGAATCCTTCCCTTCATTTTTAACAGCATCGTCTACATGCTGATTGCAATTCTTTTGATCTACCGGGTTCATTTATCGACAAACTTTGCAAAACTGATGTTGATTATTGCTGTCCTGGCGGCGACTGGCACTCTCTGTACTCTTTTTTTGAAAGTAAGTATTCACAGCCTGGGCTGGGCCGGGTTAGTGGGAATTGTGCTCCCGCTCAACAGCGCCATCCATGGTTCGCTGGTGCCGACAGCGGTTCTGATCGTGATTGCAGGATTGGTGATGTCGGCCCGGCTCAAGCTGAATGCCCATACTCCACGGGAGGTGATGATTGGGGGATTGGCTGGGTTTGTCATAGGGATAGCAGGGATGAGTATTCTGTTTTAGTCATGGACTGTCAATTTTTAAAGTACGAAGTCAGAGAAGGCGTTGCCAGGATCACGCTTAACCGCCCGGAGGTGTATAATGCACTGAATGACGCGATCACCTACGAACTCCAGGATACCTTTAAGGTTGTCGCAAAGGATGAACTGGTTCGGGTAGTCGTTCTTACCGGAGAAGGAAAAGCCTTTTGTTCCGGTCAGGATCTGAAAGTGGACTCCGCCAAAAGATCTTTCCTGGAGTCCCTGCAGAAACGGTACAATCCGATCATTCGCGCTATCCGCAATTTACCGAAGCCTGTCGTTGGGCGGTTGAACGGAGTTGCAGCGGGAGCGGGTTGTTCGCTGGCGTTGGCGTGCGATATCGTGGTAGCCTCTGAAGAGGCTACCCTGATTGAAGTTTTTGTCAATATCGGGTTAGTTCCCGATTCCGGGTCGTCATTTTTTCTTCCCCGCCTGACGGGCATGGCCAAGGCATTTGAATTGTGCAGCATGGGTTCGCGGGTCCAAGCAAAGGAAGCGCTGGAATTGGGTTTAGTGAATAAAGTGGTGCCGGCCGATCAACTGGATGTTGCCGTAAAAGAGTACACGGATTATTTCGCCAAAGCGCCAACCCGGGCGATCGGCTTGTTAAAAAAAATGTTAAGCAAGTCGGCGAACTCTTCACTGGAAGAAATGCTGGAGTACGAAGCCTATTGCCAGGAGATTGCTGGAAACACGCTGGATTACCAGGAAGGAGTGAAGGCGTTTTTGGAAAAGAGGAAACCGGTGTTTTTGGGGAAGTAAGTAAGGTCTGCGGCTGGACTTTAGAAACCATTAATGGATATACCAATCGTGAACGTAGTCATGACTGTGCTTTGAGGTCCTTTGGCTTTTTCAAAGAGCGGGGATATGTTATAATAAGTAAAGAAGTTAAACCCACCGATGCCGAAACGGCCGTATAAGCCATAACGAAAAGGATTCAGGCCATGGTTTTGTTTGTCCTTTATAGTCTTTGTTTCGCTGTCCTGACTGTATTTCAATTTTGTAAATCCATCGTAGAGGATTCCTGCGCGCGCGCCAATAGACACGCTGAGGCTACGGGCAATATCTTCTGGATGAGTATCAAACCGAAATCCGACCGGCATTTCAAAGTAGTTGGCGACGATCATACTTTTATAGGTGCCCGGGTAAAGCGTATTCGCTGTAATTAAGGAGAAGGTCCCATCCGGATCTCTGAAGCTGTTGAGGGTATAGCCATTCACCAGTTTGAAACGATCCATGCTGACGCCAATTCCCGGTACAAAACTGAATTTCGTCCTGGCGATCCGGAGGGGATATTGGTAGTACAGATTGACTGTCCGGGAGCCCCACAAACCCTGAACAAAATTCTGGGGATCGAGCCGTCCACGGTTAAAGCCAAAGTCAAAAACAAAGGACCCTGGAATATCCGGCCGGGCCACCTTTTTAGTACCCTGGGCCAGGACTGAGAACGACATTAGAAGGGACAACACCAGTACAATAACACTTCGGATCATGATCGTTGGATTTTGATTACCATCTTTTCAGGGCAGGGTAAGCCTTTGGGTCAAGCAAGCGCCAAAAGTAAGTTTTTTTAACCAGAGTGACCAAAAGCTTCCTTGGCCGGATAAATTTATTCTTTTAGATTTGCACACATTTTGGTGACCAGGGCCTGTAGCTTAACTGAATAGAGCATCTGACTACGGATCAGAAGGTTGGGGGTTTGAATCCCTCCAGGCTCACTTAATCAAGCAGTTATGAGAATAACTGCTTTTTTGCTTCCATATTATGTCCCCACCGAATCAATCCTCCTTATCCGTCCTCGTTCTGGTATTCTTTGGTTCGCTGGTTTTTCTCTTCAATTACAATTTTACCGACGCCTATATTAATAGTCCGGATAAAATGGCACTTGAACTGCGCTCCCCGGTTGACTCCATCTATACCTGGAAAATTGCTGATGAAGCGCCTTTTAAATACCGGATGCTATTTCCTCTGGTCGTCAAGGCTACCTGGGCGGCCGTCCGCCGCGACCCGCAGGATAATGGAACCTTTATATCGGTCTATCGCGGCTGGAGCTATGTACTTTTTCTTACCTCCATCATTACATTTTACGGGTTACTCCGCGTCCTGGGTTTCTCACCGCGGCAGGGTTGTGCCGGTAGCCTTGTCTTCACTATTCTGCCGGCGATGTCTTTTGCCTTCACGTTTCCTGTACATACCCGTGAAGACTTGTTGTGTTACACCCTTTTGCACCTTGGCCTGATCGCTCTTCTGAAGAAAAGGAAATTACTCTTTCTGCTCCTTGCTGTCACCGCTGTCTTTTGCCGTGAAACACTATTGATCTTGCCTTTTCTCTATTTCTTTTATTCCAAAGAAAGAATTTTCACACGCGCCCTCGTCAGTACCATTCCTGTCATCGCCTGGATTTTGATGCGATGGCTGGCGGGGTATGAGCACTATGACGCCCTCGGACTTGGTCTTCGCGATAATCTCGAAAACATTTTTCAGACGTGTGCTTTTTTATTGATGTCGTTCAACGTGCTGTGGTTGCCTTTTTTCTTTGCGCTTGCATCTGACAAGGAAGCTCGTTCAACAGAATTGAAAGTAATTTTTGCCTCTGCCTTGCCTGTTTCATTCCTGATCCTGGGTTCTACCTTTTTTCTTGGACGTGTGATGGAGATCAGGCTGCTGTACCTGCTGGCGCCCTGGATCATCCCCGTTGTTTTATATGCCGTGATCCAACAACGGGACGAAGTAACAAAATACGTTCGTTCAACCCGGTTTGTTTTGTTCGCCGTGGGCGGTTTTCTGGTTTTATCACTGGTTTATGTAGCCGTATGGAGGTATCGTCCCGGGTTGTTTGGGATGATGAATGGATACTGGTGGGCGGTTCTTTTTTTAAGCATGCAACTTTGTATTATTAGCCTGCCGTGTTTGCCACGAAGGCACGGAGAAAAAATTTCCCGAAGATGGCGCTGATTTACGCAGAAATTCCAATAATGTTCAAATCGGTCGAACCGTTCTGCGACAATCCGCGCCATCCGACTACGCTCAGGCTTCGTCGGACCACCGATGCATCGGGGCAGGCAGATCTGCGGGAGATTTTTCTGAGATACCGTGGCTGGCACGTTTATTTATAATCCTGCTCCCGGAATGAAGAGCATAGTTTCAAATTGGAGTAATTATCCTGTCCGGGAAGCTGAAATGGTTTCGCTGAGGAAGGAAAGCGAGATTGAACAACTGCTTCAGCAAGGGGATGTCATTGCCCGGGGCCTGGGGAGGTGTTACGGGGATGCTTCTTTGGCGCAGAATATTATCTCGACGACGCAGTACAACCGTATTCTTTCGTTTGATTCCGTTACGGGGGTTGTCGAGTGTCAATCGGGTGTTTCGCTGAATGAAGTGCTCGACATATTTGTACCCCGGGGTTGGTTCTTGCCCGTTACCCCCGGAACAAAGTTTATCACCGTAGGGGGCGCTGTAGCGTCGGATGTTCACGGAAAGAACCACCATTCCGAGGGGGCATTTTCAAACCATGTTTTGTCGTTGGAAGTTTATACTCCTGCTTTCGGGGCAATGTACTGTAGTCTGGTGGAGAACCCTGATTTGTTCCAGGCAACCTGCGGGGGAATGGGCCTGACCGGCATCATCTTGAAAGTAAAATTCAAACTGAAAAAGATCGAATCGGCTTACATCCGCCAAAAGCAAATTAAGGCGTCCAACCTGAGTGAAGTGCTTGACTTATTTGAAAGCCATAAATCATTCACCTATTCCATGGCATGGATAGATTGCCTGAAAAAAGGCCTGCATTTTGGCCGGAGCATCCTGATCGTGGGGGAGCACGCCAAGCCGGCTGAACTGAATAGGATCCACCCGGAAAAACACCTGATCCCGGCCCGCAAGCGTGAAGTGTCGATGCCGTTCAATTTGCCATCCGCAGTGTTAAATCCATTTTCCATTAAGGCATTCAACGCGCTGTACTATGCCAAGAACCTGAAGCAGACCAACGAGAATGTTGTTCCCTATGAGGGTTTTTTTTACCCGCTGGACGCGATCCTGCATTGGAACAGGATGTATGGCAAGCGCGGGTTCCTTCAATATCAATTTGTTATTCCTCTGGAAGCCGGGAAAAAAGGACTTACCGAAATTTTAAACAGGATCGGTCAAAAGGGAATGGGGTCTTTCCTTGCCGTACTCAAACAATTTGGCAAACAGGAAAGCCTGATATCCTTTCCCATGGAAGGATATACCCTGGCGCTCGACTTTCCGATCCGGAACGGACTATTTGAATTCCTGGACCAGCTCGATGAAGTCGTACTGGGCTATGGCGGACGGCTGTACTTATCCAAGGATAGCAGAATGAAGCCCGAAATATTCATGAATGGATATCCCGGAGTGAAAGAGTTTCTGCAAATTGTCAACCGGTACAATCCCGATTTCAAGGTAAAGTCAGATCTCTCCGACAGATTATTAATTTCCAAACCCTCACTAAAAGAGAACCCGTGGCGTACGTATTGATTTTAGGAGCTACCAGTGATGTCGCTATAGCCTGTGCACACGAATTTGCAAAACACGGATACGACTGTTACCTGGCAGGCCGCGACATGGCGGTGTTGGGAGACCAGGCGGCTGATCTTCAAATCCGTCACCGGGTAAAAGCAAAAGCAGTTGCTTTTGATGCACTTCAGTTTGAACAACACATTGCCTTTTACAAGTCCCTGGACCCCCAACCTGAAATTACGGTATCTGTCTTTGGTCTTTTAGGAAACCAGGCGGAGTCAGAAAAAAACTGGACGGAGTGCAAGACCGTAATGGATTCAAATTATACGGGTGCGGTTTCCATTCTCAATTGCGTTGCAAACGAGTATGAGACAAACGGGAAAGGAACGATCGTTGGCATCAGTTCTGTTGCCGGGGAGCGCGGGCGTCAAAGCAACTATATCTATGGAAGTGCAAAGGCCGGTTTTACCGCTTACCTCTCCGGTCTCCGGAACAGACTGGTATCTTCCGGGGTGCACGTCGTCACGGTAAAGCCGGGATTCATTTATACCAGGATGACGGAAGGGTTGAAACTTCCTAAACCGGTTACGGCGAACCCCGGGCATCTTGGCCGTGCTGTATTCAACGCGGTGAAAAAACGGAAAAATGTAATTTATGTACTTCCCGTGTGGCGGTTGATCATGATGATCATCCGGAATATACCGGAGGGCATTTTTAAGAAACTCAGGCTTTGAGTGCCCGGCCTTTGCCACTAAGCCACTAAGACACAAAGTCTTTTTATTTTTTTGCTCTTCGCATGTTCGAAAATTTGGCCATTGGGTTTGTTGCTAACGTTAGGTGAAAAATTCATGAATTAGGGAAAATCTAAAGATGCCTTCGTGTCTTAGTGCCTTCGTGGCAAATAACCATCCGTCCCTGGTTCACTCATTCTTAGCTCTCGCCGCTTTGTCCCACAAAATTGATTGACTGCCCTTCGCAAAACGAAGAAAGCCGGCATAAACGGAAAGGTTCATGACGGAAAAGTAGTAGGGTACAAAAAATCCCTTGATGGATATTTTTTTATTTTGAAACAAATGTCCCGCACCGGCAATGAAATAAAAAATCACCTGGAACAACAGGATGACTTGGTAAAAGAGGAGGCCTTCTGCCGCCAGGACAATGTTGCTGATCAATATCAGGGGTAGGAAAAGGGGCGCCAGGGTCCAGCGGAGTACGCGGTGGGAAATGTATTGGAAGGAAAGCAAACCATACCGCAAGGGGTTCAGGAGGGCGCTTAGCCTGGTGATGGCCTGGAACCCGCCTGCCGAGATCCTTACTTTTCTTTTCCATTCTTCTGCGACGGAGGCGGCGGCATTCTCAATTGCATAGGCATCCGGTTCGTACATGAACCGGTATCCTTTCATCGCGACCCGTAAGGATAGGTAGAAGTCTTCGATGATCATGTTTTCAGCTGGTTCTTCAAACAGGGAAGTGCGTACGGAAAATAATTCCCCGGCTGCCCCTACCACGGAGTACACTTCGGCATCCTTCTGCTTAAGAAAGGATTCGTACTTCCAGTACAACCCTTCACCCGAACCGGAGGCATTGTCTGCCATTTTTACGAAGATTCTTTTTTCCCCTGCCACACCGCCTACTTTTTCATCCTGGTAGTGCCGCACCATATTTTTGATTGCATCCCGGTTGAGATACGTATTGGCATCGCTGAAAATAACGACCGGAGTTTCGACGAATTTCATGATCCGGTTTACGGCATGAATTTTTCCTTTGCGCTCCGGTTCATGAAAAAGGTGAACCGATTGGAATTGCCGTACCAAATCCGGAGTACGATCAGCAGAGCCGTCCGTCACGATAAAAATAGAAAGTTTGTCGGTCGGGTAATCCAGCGCGAACGTGTTCTTTACCTTCTCTTCTATAAAGCCTTCTTCATCGAATGCAGCGATGAGCAGGGTCACCCGTGGGAGTTCGTGGTCGGCCTGCAGGAAGGGGCGCTGCCGGACTCTGATTTTCGACAATAAGAAGATCACGATGCCATATCCCAGATAGGTGTATAGAACGATGAAAATGCCTGTCCAGAAGATATAAAGCGCTGCACCAGCCATGTGTTAGACAGGAAATGAGTTTGTGAAACCACAAGTTACATTGAAAATTCCGATGGAATAGGATCACGCTCTTTGCAGGCACTGCATTTTCCAGTGGTTTCTCCCCAAAAAGTGACGACAATCATAAACTACAGGCAACGAATATCATTTACCAATGAGGGCTATTTTCCCAAATTAACTGCCTGAATAGTGTGAGAAGAATCTGTGTTTTTGCACCTAAAGGCTATGTGAATTTGGGTCTTTTTTATTACTAATTTTTACTGGAAATGATGTTGAAAGTTGGCTTTAACAAACATTTTCAAAAATGCCTGGGCACCCTGGCATTTTTGCTCCTGCTCGTCCATGGCGCTCATGCGCAGAAGTTACCCGCGACGGTTATACTGAGTAATCTCAGCAATTCCTATGATGGCACGCCGCATGCCGCCACGGCTACAACTATTCCTCCGGGACTTAGAGTAGATATTACCTATGATGGTTTCCCGACCCCCCCAACGAATGCAGGTTCCTATACAGCAGTGGGAACGATCAATGATCTGTTGTTCGAGGGCAGCGATACAGAAACAGTAACGATCAGCAAGGTAACGCTCACGGCAACGGCAAATGACGCGGGCCGGCACTATGGAGCTGCCAATCCTTCCCTGACGGCCCGATACAGTGGATTTGTGAACGGGGAAGATGCCTCCGTTATTGATATACCCCCCACCGTTGCAACCGCAGCGACAACGGCAACACCCGTTGGTAGTTATGGAATTACAATCTCCGGTGGGACTGATAAAAATTACAATTTCAGTTATGTCCCCGGGACATTGACGATTGATCCAGCGCCGTTGACAGCAGACGCCAATGATCAATCGAGGTCGTACGGACAAGTTAACCCGGCACTAACCATCACCTATACAGGATTTGTAAACGGGGACAATGCTTCCGACATCACCCCTCCGACGGCAAGCACGACGGCTACTACCTCGAGCGGAGCAGGGAGCTATCCAATCACCT
>Ga0193718_1000041_pt1 | contig 25456 bp, 33 predicted proteins | sample U2a1metaG_FD_144918 | JGI IMG/M metagenome (GOLD analysis project Ga0193718, IMG submission 144918) | Soil microbial communities from a riparian zone of the East river system, Colorado, United States - U2a1 | ecosystem: Environmental > Terrestrial > Soil > Riparian zone | place: USA: East River... | reverse complement strand
TGACACGATCCTTTATATCTGGCACGTTTCCATCGCTCCTCGGGTGGGCAGACCTGGGCAGAATTGGGCAGACTCTCCTATGCCTTCTGGCATGTCCTGCCTTGCATTCTAGCCAAAAATCAGGGTGCCATATGCTGCGGATAGTTTCCAGGCCTCCGTTCCGTTCTGCCTGCCCCCAAAACGGGAACAACACAGAAGCGCTCAGGAGCAGAGGGTCCTGCCACATGGGCAGACCTGGGCAGACCTTTGGCATGCCCTAGAGCTGCCTGGGAACCCCTTTGTGGGGCGGTGGGACCCTCCTCCGCGTGCCAGGACCTGGATCCGTGTCCAGGATCGGCCGGATCCTGGAGCGACGACGAGCGGGCGGTGAGCGGGGCAGAACCTGTTCTGGGGGTTTCTCTGGGGCCCGAACGCAGGGGGAGAGGTTTTGGAGGGGCGCGTCTTCGGGGCGCGATTTGGCCCGAGTACGCCAGCGAACTCGGAGACTAATAGTGTTAGGAGGATAATTCTACTTTTATTACTTCCCGGATTCAGTAGCGAACCCGGACGACAAGAGTGTTAGAGACGGGAAGAACAATGACTAAGGTAAAACAATAAGAACAATGGTACAGTCTATTTTTGGAATGCCCATTGTTCATGAGGAACAATGTTTCCTTATGCAGTGTGGTCACTGACGAGTCTATAAAGACGAAAGGTCTGAACGAAAGTTTTTTCTTCAGACCTTTGACTCAACGCCTCCCAACTCTAGTCCAAATCTTTTGCGCAGAAGTGCTCCCCCTCCTAACCTAAAGTTGACAACTCACAAGCTCCGTCGGTAGTGGTAGAATTCCCATACTAACGATGGGGACTGCTCAAACCTTTTTGGGGAAGCAATGGATGAATCGACTACTTTCGACGGATGGGATGCCTAGCACTATTACTCGAGGAATAATAGTGCTATGCATCCCATCCATCGAAAATAGTCCTTTCATCCCTTGCTTCCCCAAAAAGGTTTGAGCAGTCCCCATCGTTAGTACGGGAGTTCTAACACTACTGACGGAGCTTGTGAGTTGTCAACTTTATCTACTGTTTTCTGACGCTTCTAATACTGAGCGTCAGCTGTGTGATTTAGGATGGATTGTTGTGATGTATGTCTCGCTGAAGGTAACTGTTTCCGTTGTCCGCGACATCATGCCAATTAAATTAGGAGGGAGTGGCTAGGTTACATCATCGGCGCCTACGTACAATGATTCATAATTATCATGCGGCATGTGTATCCTAACCCTATTCCTCCCCGAGTGCACTAGCGATTCTGTAGGTGCGGACTCCACCGAAGATGTAAAAAAATGTCGGCCCATCGACGGTTACACGAATCCACTGTGCGCAGTGACCGCTGTCCATGTCCCGTCTCCAAAAGAATGGTAGGAAGATTCACATCAGTGCCCCGTTGCCGTTGGCAGATCCGACGACGACCCCAAGCGACAGCATAGGTTATTTTCGGCTTGCGCTTCCCGTATTGTTTCAGAAGCCAACGAGTTTCGTGGTGGTCGGCCAGCGCGTCCTACAACTAAAGTCGTTGTCGTTCAAGTATCGATAGATCCGGTCAACTTCAGGCGCAAACGGCGTCTCGATCTGGGTGCTTGCAGCTGTCCTTTGGACATACCGACGTTCCCCGCGTTCTGGATCGTAAGGTACATCAAGTCCTTCTTTCAAGAGAAAGTAGATACGCCATCTTAACTTAATCTGGAACTCATGCCATGTTCGTAGCAAAAGTATTTGAGAAAGAGGCTTGAAAAACATAATATTATTTCGCTGAGAGATCGTGTTGGTTCTCACGAGGAACGACTACACCCGTGCTACAATGTACATTCGATTTAAAGAGGCCGGCCGAGAGTAAACTTAAAGGCGCATTAACGAGTACATAGGAGATTGCTTTATCCCAGGTCATAGTCAGTACAGAGTCTGGTATAGGAAAACGTTGACTCACGATCTGATGAGAGGCGCGATCGCCTATTTCTTCTCGCTTGCCTTTTTCTTCCCGTCCTTTTTCGAAGAACCTTCCTCTTTTTTCTTGGCCTCTCCCCCCTTGGCTTTCGCCGACTTGAACTGCAGCTTGTGGTTCGCCTTGATGGCGTCGGACTTCGCCTTGCGAAAGGCGGGAGAGCGAGCGGCCTTCTTGGGGGTAGAGGTGGGGGTAGAGGTGGTCTTGGGCGTAGTTCCACCAGACGTAGTCTGGATATGAGAATTCATTAGTATATGAAAGAAGCGAGTGTGACTTTAACGTCACCTTCTTTGGCTTCTTCGCCGATTCCAATTTTTCGAGACGCGCATTCAGTCCTTTGTCGATAAGGGATTGAATGGAAGGACCGGCGACAGCGGCGCCGACATCCTTCGGTTCAACGTCTCCCAAAGCCTGTTCGGCTTTCTTAGAGACGGCCGACTTCTTCTCAATCTTCCTCGAAAGCGCCCGATGACGAATTTCGACAATGTCTAGAATGCGGTTAATAATGAGGGGAACGGCGCGACGCATCACAACACCCTCCGCAATCTTTTGAGGAGAAACCTCCCATGGTCCCAGATTCGTTGTTCCGTTCTCATCGATAATGATGGACGGAACCAGAGAGGTCTTTTGAACAGCCTTCCACCTTTCGGAGAGAAGACCGTCCAGGACCTGTGTCGCTGATTCCACGTTGCACTTGCCCTGCCAAAAGAGGACCTCTACCTGCTTGGCCGTTAAGGCGCAATTAGCGATGGACTTTTGGTAAGTGTCCGCCGGCGCTGTTACGCGTAAGCGTTGGGGCGTGCTACCCGCAGTGGCCGATGAAGACAGCCGGTTACAGCTAGTCTTCGACATTTCCCATTTGTCCGCCCATGAGGCGTACTCGAGTACTTTTTCTTTGATCGCGTCCTGATACTCGGGATAGATACAGGTAAGAAGCTGATCGATGGAGGAGGCGCTGGACAATTTGCCGTGAAAGTTGGCGATAAGCTCGTTCGAAAGTTGAATGTTCTTGTCGTCAATGTTGTTGTCGTGAGCGAAGGTGGTAGAGATGATGGCGTTAGTGATCGCGTTAAGAGAGGGGGAGAGAGCGCGGAGGAAGGCAGAGTTTGTCGATGAAGACATAAGTTGGGACAGATATTGGGTGACGGAGAAACGGTGGTTGTGATGGCAATGGTCCTTTCGGGCCGCATGACGTCATTGGTGGCGATGCAGGCTACGCCCGTGGGCGTAGCCTGCATCGCCACCATCTGATGACGAGTTCCAGTGGGACAAGTTTTGGTCCTGGTCCTGGCCTCGCGACCGATGCCAGGGATAGACAGTGATGATGGCGCCGAAGACTTCGAGGGCGTAGGTGATGATGGTGGAGACGTGGTCATGTTGGACTAGGTCGTCATACGTATAATTTATCACCCAATTCACGCCGCCCTGCCAAATCTTTCTCCATTCTTACATGATACACGGTAGTAGTAGTTACAGTAACTGTTCTACCTGAGAGTCGGAAGAAGGCCCAATCCAAACTCCCACCTCTTCTTGTCAGCCTCCATCTTTTCCCCCTTCTGCTTTTCAGTCAAGGTATCCCAGTGATCAGCCGCCGTCTTGAACCCGTTGTCCACCCATCGGAATAAGCCTCCTGCTGCATATTGGGTGAAGGAGCATCGTGTTTCGCCTTCTGCCACTGGCATGTTGAAATGCGTTACAATGGCCGAAGGCAGAAGCACCGTCGTTCCCGGCGGAAACTCGATGATCAGCTTTGGCTCCCAAAGCACGATGTGGCCCCCCTTCTTGTAGTCGTAGTCTCCGATGGCTGTTATCGCACAATATCCAAACGGGAGGTTCGCAAAATCCACGTGTGGAAGACAGACCGTTCGCGGTCCCAAGTTGTAGGTGGCGGCCGGATAGACACTGCGGAATGGCCTTGTTAACCTCTCGTCGGATTTGAAGAGCTTGTCAAGTTTCTCTTCATAATACTTGTACAGCTCCGGCGCCCATGTTCGGAACACAGCTGTCGGAAGTTAGCTCCATTATGTTGCAGCTAGGTTAGACATACTTACACGATTGAAATCCCGCGATTCGTCGGAAGCATGGCTGGGCGTTCAAATCCGCCACGACTTCCTTTGCCGTCCCCACATTTCTGCTGGCCATGGGTCGTGTTTGTCCTCCTCCGTACGACACCCCGGTTGCCAATGTGGCGAATTTTCCCCGCCGCCCTTCCTTTCCATCCCCTGTACCCATCCGTTCCCTGGCCTCTTTCATGCATCTCATCGCCTCGGGATTCACCTGTTCCCAGTCGTCCGGAGGTTTGCCTGCGACGATGATCACGAGATGTTTCTCGTCATCTCCATCCCCAACAGGTATCGCCGAGCTGCATTTCAGAGGTAATGATCAGGTTAGGTTTTGTATTAACTCACTCACCCTGCCTCCCACTTTTGGTATTTGAATCCCAAGGCCATCAAGTCTGCCAGGGAGGGAATTTCTTCCGTTTTCGCCTTGTCTTTGGCTGTCGCTTTCATACCCTTGGGTCGATTCAGGGCTATATAGCCCGTGCTGGTCACCGGTGCACTCCTGGTGGCCATCGCCGTGAACATGGGCTTGGAGTTCTTGTTGAGCTTCTCCAGAACCTTTGCCCTGACGTTTGGGGCCTCATTGCTCAGTTGAGCCCGCATCCGTGCATTCTGTCGACTTTGCTTCCGGTTGCGCTCCTTCACACGCTCGCTTTTCGGCGCCTTGGTTGGCATCTCCTGGATGGTCTCTTCTTTCCTAACTTGGCCCCGCTCCTTGGCTTTCTGGGCACTTCGCTCACGGTTTCGTTTCCTCTTGCGCTCAATTTTGTTACTGGCTGTTGACGTGGTGGGGGGTGGAGACGTCAACCCTTCTCCAGATGACTGTGCTTCTTTTTCTTGCGGCAGGGGCTGGCATCGGGCGACTGGGGTCGACTCTGCCGTGGATGCATCCTCGTCGTTTTCGTCTGACAGAGGATCCCCACTTCCTTCAAACAGATCGTCGGCGGGCGGTTCACCCTCCAGTGTCTCTCGAAGACGTTCCCTTATGTCATATGGTCGGTCCCCTACCTCATACAGGTTGGTCCAGCTGGGTATCTAGAAAATAAAAAGGTTAGCTTCGTTGAATTGGGTTCATTGTCTACATACTGCATCATCGAGCCGGATGCGTCAGAGGCCGACCGGCTGTCAGGCTATTCCCGATGCCCAGGGATTTCCGTCGGCAGCCAGCCTCACATACGCGCCCTGCTCGACAGGCAGGTCTATCCTACTGATTACTTCTATGCTACGTAGAGGTTGCTACGTCAGAGGCCGACCTCATGTCAGGCTATTCCCGATGCCCAGGGATATCCGTCGCTGGTCAGCCTCACATACGGGGCTTTCTCTCAACTACAGACGTACCTGAATGAAATTACGGTACTTACAGGGCTTATTCTGTCCGCTACGACTTCCAAGGAACTCATGATGTGGCGTTGTTGTCGTGGTTGGAAGGATGAAGCGTGAGAACGATAAACGATCACATCATGACACAGTGATTGATCACATCAGTCATGTGACCGTATTCAGTGGCGATGCAGGCTACGCCCGCGGGCGTAGCCTGCATCGCCACCATCAACGCAGTCAGGTGATTAATCATATAACCGAGACTACCTGCCATATGAGGTTGCCAGAAAACGTATTTCGGGTCGGCATGACCGCCGGCCGCGTGCCCAGGTTGGGACAGAGCTCGGGTTCGCTAGCCTAATTCCACGCGCGTCCGCCCCGTTGGGTTTCTGATGGTGTCGGAATGGAACTAATATATTTAGTTAGGGCAATCACTATAACCCAAGCCAATGCCGCTGCGCGGACCTAAATTTGTTCCTCGTTCGCCTTCGTTCGTCGAATGCTCGCAACTCCCCTCCCTAGGATATCAACTTCCTTCAGAATTGACCCCCGCTACGTGGTCCCTCCCCCCCCTCTGGGGGGTCCCCTCCACTTCGGGGGGTCAACCATTGCATGGAGCTGTTGTTGATATCCTAGGGGGGGCCCGCGTTGCTCCGCTTCTCCTCATCTCCGCTCACTCGTCCAAATTTACTTTCAATAAGGTGAATGTTCACATTTTAACCTATATATTCAAACCCCTGGTGGCAATCACATTCAGATACCCCTCTTGCCTCACCCTACTACATTTATCCCTTCGTCGCCCTTCGTCGCTGCTTGGCATTCACCCATATCTTGCCTTGCCTGCTAGTCCAAAAGCGGCGTGCCATCAGGTGCCGTTAGAGGGCCAGGCCCAGATATCAAGCCTGAGCATGAATGGTGACGAAGAAAATGCCGTGCAAAAGCTGCATTTGATTGCTTGTAGTTTGGTTAGTCACATTTCTTAGATGGTACTCGAATGTTTGAAGTACTCTACATACGCGAAAATATCGGTTCTCGCCTAGATTATATGTTTTCGGATCCTACTGTGGCTGTGCAACACAGCCTTTGTAAGGTTAGCTTCTAAGCGAACTGCACCAATACTTCCTTTTTCATTTCTCATTGGAATAGGGATTATATTAGCCGTGCGATTTTCTTTGGGGTTCTATATTTAACACAACACGTTTTCTTGCCCAACTCAGAAACATAGTCGCAAGACTCGATATCCTTTGGCTTCCCCTTTTTAACGTCCCTACTTTTGTCTGTCCATGGCTACAAGGAAATCCTCTGGCCTCATTGCTTTGGCGGCTAAGAAGAGAAATCTGGTGAATCCCCTTCCTTTTACACTCTCTACCACACTAACACACTTAGAAGGACAAGACTTCCAATGAAAGGGTCGACAAAGTCTTGGCCAGGCCGCGGGCACGGGTATCGACCCTCACGCAAATGTCGTTGGATATTCTGCTCGAGATTTTCAGGCTACTTGATCCTGTCGACTTGCTGCATCTCTCCAGAGTTAGCAACGTTCTCCATGACTTTCTCACATGCGAGGACAGGATCTTCCTGTGGATTTCAGTGTGTTTCTCTCAATTATTATTTCCCTCTAATTTCCTCTGTCTTAGGTTTACGATAATACCACTCGTGGTTTACCTAAACCTGTTCCTCCCGTTTCAAACATCGTTTTGTTAACCAATTATCGTTTCACGCGTTCCTGCCAGGTAAAAAAAATGGTGCAATGTGTTATGAAGATTTCTCATTTTGTGTTGTAGGTTTGCTTCTCACCAAATGCGAACGTCTTCCATGACAATGCCCTCATTCGTGTTTGTTCCATGTGCTTCTCCCAAAATCGCATACACATGCCGGATGATAATTATGGAATCATTGTACGTAGGCGCCGATGATGTAACCTAGCACTAGTATACTACTCCTGCAATGGTTATTCGGGCGTCGACGTTAGTGTTCAACATATTAGTAGTACTGCGTTGCTTTTGTGTCTCCCATTTCGTGACGTTCGTCTTCGTCGAGCATCGCCATTTGTAGCCAATGCCACTGCGTGGGCCTCCCAAAATTATTCGGCGTCGCTTCGCTCCTGAACACAGCCACTGCGTGGGCCCTGTCGGCCATTCGCTCGATCTCGTAGGCACCCCCCTCCCTTCGGGGGGTCCCCCCTCACATCGATGAGCTCACCTCCAGAATTACGACTAAATCACGTGACATCAGTATTACGTGACATAATCATATATCTAGCCTTGATACTCGCCTTCGGATGTAATTAAGGAATCATTGTACATAGATGATGTACCGCCGCGCTATATTTTAAATCATATGATGTTTGATCCGCCAGCTTTTAAAGATCCAATATAGATTGGCTGCTTTCGGTCTCATGGCTGGTTATTCCAGGCGGCGTGATTCTGCGATTTGAATAATGGATTATATACGTATGCAAGTGACGACCTAATCTGATATGACCATGTCCTCATCATCTACGCCCTCGTCGTCATCGTCGCCATCATCTGGGTCATCACTGTCGTCAGCGAGGCCGTCATTGTCCGCTGCCAAGGCCACAGGGAAGCCCTCCTTGGTGCCCTGTAGAAACATCTGGTCGCCCCTCGTCTTACCAAGCGTGAGGTGATCGACTTCTGTAAAAACCCATCAGGGCCTCAATGCCATCGGGAGAGGCGGTGCACCATGACTCACCCTCAAACTCGTTGGGTTCTGGAGCTTCCCCTACGACATACTCGGATGGATCGAACGCAAATACGAACGCCTGACCCACTTTCTCATTCGAAAAGAGGGCCGTGTCTTGACCAAGGATCTTGTCCGCGAAGAGGAGTTCCAGCTGCCGTCTGATGTCCAAGGTACCGCAGTCGGAGAACCCTTCGTACTGGCCCTGCGTAGCTCTGACCTTGTAGTTCAGAATTCCACAGGCTTGCTGGGCTAGAAACGACCCTGCAAGTTCCTCGATGGACAAGAGATCTTCGTTGGGCTGGTTCTTGTGGCCACATACGTAATGGCATTCAAGCCAAGCGATGAGATTCAAGGCGACTCCTCTGAAAAACATGAATTGGTGGCGGTCGGTCGGAGTGAGTGCGTTGTAGTCGTATCGGATACGACGTTCGATCCGGACACGTGAGTCCAAAGGCGTCTCTTTCGGGAACGAGTACGTTCGACCATCCAAAACGTTGGCCAGGATGCAGTAATTGCACAAAGACAGAACTTCGAATAGGCCCCGAGGCTCAGACAGAATGGGAAGATGGGTGGCGCGAAGCTCTGAAAGGAATCAATCACCATGCAATACAGAGCTTGCCACAAACTCACTCTTGCCGTCTGTCCCAGTGACATAACACTTGTAGACGTACTGGACCATACGAAAAAGCAGGAACCTAACCTCCGGGCACGAGCTGTTGGTGATGACGCGGTCAATCACGCAGTTGTGAATCATGCCCGACAGCGTGTCTTGCATGTTGCCGAACGAATAAAAGTGGCCCCCGGTGGCCACGCTGTGCTCTGCGCTGAAGACGGCGTGAGGGGTGTTGGGCCTCATGATGCTTGGGTCCAAATGATTAGTAATCAGCTAAAAGGTTAGACAGGGTACCTACAGCCTCGTACCCGCCGTCAGATATACGGCCTCGACGTGGAACTTGGCCCCGGCAGTGTTCGTGTCGAACCCATGCAGGAAATCCTGCACAGATCCAAAATGCGATCGGCCACCTAGACTGAACAAAAACCACCATTTACCGCCACTACGGACATCAACAATCGTCCCCAGCCCATCAGAATCGATGTGAGTCCAGTGGCGAGCCCCACGTGCTGAGCACAAGGACCATCGCATCAAACCAGTGGGATAGAGCTGGTTCTGGTCGCCCGTAACCAACCACGCTTCGATATCGCTACTGATGGGAGACCTTTTGATGGCACTGAGCGGCGATGGAAGTGATAGAGCGTTGGCGATGGGGCCATGTGGTCTACGGGTAGCCTCGAGAACTTGTTGCAAGGTCCCGAAGCGAAGCTGCTGGTTTAGGTCTTCGTCCGGGGAAATGGATTGGTCTAGATGAACATAGGTCATGATCGGTTGATTGAGACGACGACGTAGGTTACAGACCTTGGATTTCCGTGACCAAGTCGAGGCTCCTCAACTTCTCCAAGCCATCCTCGTCGAAACTGATGGCCCTGGTGGGATGATCAGTGACAACGATATGGCTCTGGGCGAGCAGGGCTTGGACTTCATGGACGGGCATCTGGTCGAACTTCTCCCAAGGTATAACCCGTAAGATAGACGTGCTGGGGTCAGATAGGTAACGAGGTCGGCCGTCGTGGTAGCAATCCACTGCCCGATTATAGAACGACATGAAGTCCTGGAGGTCGGCTTGGTGCTAATGATAAGGTTAGGATATCAACGCAGGATCTAGGAATGAGAAATGGCCCACATGAAACTCTGGAACCCAAACCCGTGGACGACCCGTGATGTCTATGATTTCCACTGGCCCGCCCCTTACGCGCGTCCGCTCGCTTTTTGAGTCAAAGTTGACCCCCTCCTCCTTAGAACTAGTACGTTAGTGCGGGTCCAGACCGTCTGTGGCAATACGCACTCTAAAGTCCATTCCTGGTACCCGTACAGGCTGCAGAAACAGCCCGTCACCAATTTCTTGGTACGGAACGAAGTGGGACCTCGTCTTTTTTCCTGTTCAATAGTTTGAGCTCTTGTTCTCTACAAAACCGTAGTGGACTTTTACCTTTTCTCGGTTGCCTTGGGTTACGTTCTGAAAGTCCGCGATATGAACAGACTCATGGTTGGAAAACAAGGCTCACTTTTCTTATGTGCCGGGCCAGACGCGACGGCTTTGGGGACGGAGCTTGAGGCCACCTTGGCTGAGCCTTCGGCAACCTGTGGTCCTTGATCATCCGTGTCCATGGGATCATCTGGAACGTCGCCGTCACCGTCACCTGAGGCAGCCACTGGAGCTGCTGGTGGGTCCGCAGGCCTTGGTCGAAGATTACAAAGCGGCCACGAAGCCTCAAGGGCCGTCTCTCCCTCCACAGAGAGCAGGTTACTATGACCTGGCTTATTCTCGTCTGAGGGCGTGAGTCAGGTTCCATCCAACCAACTGCCAAGTCCTGTCTTACCGTCGTTGAAAAAGTCGGCCACTGAGGTTTCGACCATCTCAAGCTCCCCCCAAGGAACATCCTTCATGTACTGAACCATCGCCGAAAATGCGTTCATCTTGCCGGTCGCGATGTCCAATAAAACCTTCCAGAGCGCGTGCTCGAGGGACACGATGAGTTCTGGCTTCTGGTTTCCCAGGGCCTTCCCAAGCTGTTCGGGGGTTAGGTAAGTTACGTTAGGTTAGTCGGCTACTTGCCAGGATCATATGGCTCTGATTCCATGCGTTATGGGTTAGTTTTTTGTCGACCAGCAGATACAGGGGCGAAAATAACAACGCCCCATATAGCGGGTGACGGAGCTTTGCGATATCCTGGGTCTGGCTGATTCCTTTTAAAAAAGACGCCTCTTCGTCCGTCAGCGTTGGTCTGTAACATGGTGGTTTCGTCAACTGGCTCGGTTTTAATATGGAGGTTACAGCTTACAAGGTCAGCATGGTATGGACCTTTTCAGGCAGGTTTGGAATGGACTAGCCATAGACGGTCAAAGAATGCAACACGTAGTAAACTAAAATGGACTTACGAGTCGTTTGTTACCCTGGGCTTTCAGCATAAACGAAAGGTGAAACGCCGCCATTTGGACGTTGAGGAGTATTTTCGTCCCAGATTTCTGGTTCCATAACGAGTGCAGGTCCCGGAATAACCTGAGTTCGAGGGGCGTGCCATCATCGGCGTTCGGTCCAATCGAGCCGCCTCGGAATTTTGACAACGCGGTGAGGCCCTGACGTGCGTCGCCGAGCAAGCGGACCCAGTTAGCCAAGGGCCAATGCTACTTGCCTTCATGAATCGATGCACCTTCCACAACCTAGGCGACTCACAGACGAATTGGGTCGTAAACCCTTCAGACTGCATTTGGGGTAACGCGGATTTTGGTACGGCAGGGGTGGGTTTTGGAGTGCGTAGAGCACATCGACCAACTTGTATGCACATAACAAGCTGCAAAGCTGCGCCGCGGGGATCCGCTGGAGCCTCGGCGCAGGTGGCATGGCCAAGGTATCCGCCGATACCTTGGCCAAGATCCTGTTCATGTCGCTCACCTCCTCGTGCGCAACATCTGTGAGCTCCTCTTCGAGTGTCACCAGAGACTGAGTGAAGGTCTAAAACAGCCGGTAAAAGATAGACTAAAGCCATGTGTGTAGGCTCACCCGGTACATTGGATCCGTTATGCTCTCGGTGAAATCCTGGAGAATGAAGTCCGATTCCCAGGGATATGTAGAGAGGACCGCTGATGTCAGTCGAGGGTCGCTGTGAAATGGTTAACTAACCTGTCTACAATGAATGAAATAAGGAGCCTACTCACCTTTTTCCGGCTTCGGTGCTCTGATCCATCGTGGTTGCTGAAAAAGTTGTTATCAGATGGTGGCTGCGTATCATGTGATTTATCTGATGATGGTGGCGATGCAGGCTGCGCCCGCGGGCGCAGCCTGCATCGCCACCATCTGATAAGCGGTCCGAATGCTTTTATCATGTGATTAATCGTTTTCTTCATCTATTACCATGCCCCAAAGATCAAGAACGAAGGCTGCCAACGCGAAGCGAGCCAAGGCGAAGGCCGGTAAGGCCATCCCCACCTACGCGGCTGCCATGAGGCTCCCAGAGATCGATACTTTCGTCGTTGTAGACGGCGAGGGGAAACCCCGCCGTGCATTCAGCAAGAATGAATGGTGAATGCCCTGTTATTCAAGCTGGGGTAAGCTAACATGTGCAGCGTCTTCGTGTTGCACGACGGCATGGACGAGGATGCCCCCCATGCGGACGATTACTACAAGATGAAGATTAGGTCGTTTCATCAGGACGGCGACAGGGTGTTGGCCCTCGGCCACTGGTTCTACAGCGCGGAAGAGCTGGGGGACCTTAAACTTGGCTCGCGGTTCGTGATCGCGTCTTTATGTTTTGCCTACCGATATCTGACCCTGCGACAGCGACAAGGACCTCCTCCCCAAGCTGGGGTATACGGAAATGGTTGAAACGGACCACAAGGCGGTCGTTGACGCCGCATGCTTACAGGGTACGCGTGGTGAACCTACTCCCCATTATGCCTAGCTGACCCTTAAAAGACCTTTGCAACATGCACAGGTTCAACGACCTCCTGACGACGGGGACAGTCATCACCCGTCAGTCCTGGTTCACGCGCCTCAAGTTGGTGGACGCGGAGGGTAAGCAACCGAAATTTGTCGTGAGTCGTCGTCTTTCTGGGAGTGCCGTAGCTGAGCCTTTTGATAGAACGCCAGATTGCACTGCTCGTGCCGGGAACTTTACAGTCCCCACCTCATGCTGCAGCGGTATTGCGCCAACTGCAGCCTGTGGTTCGACGAGGGCTGCTGCGAAGCCCTTGGTAATCCGGCACTCACGCAAGGTGAGACGGCGGCAGAGCGCCTCAGAGCGGTTCCTACCATGCGTGGCTGGCATGGGTTGGAGGACGACGAGGTCGAGAAATGGATGACGGTCGGGACGGGACTCAAGCACGAGCTGGTAATTGAGCATGAGGGCCAGGTGAGCACGGATGGCAGGGCTCTCGAGGAGCAATGGGCAGAGTGGGAGCCTATCCTGACCGAGGAGTACGTGCACTACGTGCAGACAACAAGGTTTGAACGCTTCCGATGCCCTGACTGCCAGGCTCAAATCTAATGTACTAAATACAACTCGTAAACGCGAACATACTATTTGAATGTCGTTCCAAATTGGAACAGCCCGATCTCAAACTGGCGTAGACACTTGCTTGGGGAAGTTGATTATCACAACCGGCAGTCATTCTTTCTCATCCAGTGGAGCTCAAATTTGTATACAACAGCTAATATATAATTTATGTTGACCTGAGAATTCCATCTTCGTCTCTTGGTCCGTTGTATAGATAAGATTGCCAATCTGCAAAGCAAGTTCAATAAAAGAAATTCTCAGATAGGTATCAAACGTTCGTACAGTCCGTCAGGTGCTCCGTCCGAAGACCGTCCATGTCTTCCAATCCTGGCCAGGCAACCGACATTTCCGTCATGTTGGGCATGTATCGCTCCCACTTGCCGGCATCTGACGAACAGTATCGATTAGGACGTTAGAGCGACGAGGACAAGTACTTACATTGTCGCTTTAGCCAGACGATACCAGGGTCGTTGTCCCATGGCTGAGTCGGATCCTGTTTGGGGTGGACAGGATTGGCGTCTGCTCCCCCGTCCCAAGGTCGGACGCCCCCGATCTCTGCCACCATCTTACCGTCCTTCGTCTTTTGCTTCTTCTTCTTCTTGCCGTCGGACACCTTTCTATACCTCTTCTTTCGATTCCCGTCTGTCGTCTTCATTGGTCATGCTTAGATGATAGGTAGTTGCAACTCACAAAGCTTATAATCGGAGCCGTCATACTCGCTTTCCTCGGAGTCGGACTCGTGGCATCCCGTGTGACGGTTGTAACCGGAATAAGGGATCAGGTCCTCGCTATTCGAGGATGAGGACATGTGGTGGACAGGTGGCAAACAACTGTGCCACGAGGCTAAAAAAAATAATACTCGTAAATAAGTACAATCAGATGGTGGCGATGCAGGCAGCGCCCGCGGGCGCAGCCTGCATCGCCACCATCTGATTGTGTCATGTGGTAACAAGGTTATCGCCGTTATCTGAACCTTCAATCTTCACCATCAGCAATGGTCAAAACTGATTTTGTTGTCTGTCTGCATGTCTGTCACACTCGCCCAGGATCCGTCGAGATCTTTCTTCGGTATGTGTGGAAGTATTTATTATCTTTGTATCCTGGTCGAATCACCCTAACTCTTAGAGATCCCACTTCCAACGATCACAAGGGACACCTGTTGACGCACGTCTGTGGGATTGACAGCCCGTGCTCAAAGCCTTCGTTCAGGGACATGGAAGACGACGATTGGATCAAGTTCGGCCACGCACTCTGGGCTAGCCGCAAAGGGAACAGGCAGATCCGCATACTCAACAACTTCATAAAAGCTTGGACGAGATCTTACCAATCTCAACCTAGGTTAGACAAAGGTGGTCCCGTTGACGTTCTGAACAACCCTCAGTACTGCTGCCGCAACCCTGTTCCGTGGCGTCCGGAGGTCGAGGCTCGTTTCTCTCTTCCTTATCTGCAACCTCTCCCAAATCCTTCGACATCCATCGCCGCGCCTGCAACGATTGCAGCACCCATGCAGGCCGAAAGTTCTAGGGCTGCTTCCAAGACGCAGGACAACGTAATGGATCGTCAGCTCACGGCTGTCCTGAGCGAAGCCTCGTTCCAAGCGGTCTACGACTCGGTCTTTCCTAGAATAGAAAATGGCTTCTTCCCTGGTTATCGCGAATATCTGGATGACCAGGCCGCAAAGACTCGACTACGCGTAGTCTTCCCCATCATCCCCCAATACATCGTTGAAGAGACTGCTGGTCCCTCATGCGACTTTAGCGACGTGCTGGTCGATCAGGGCGACCTGGACGTGATCTCTGCAGAAGAACCTGATTCCTTTTCTCTCACTCCGGATCAAACAGGTTGCGGCTCCGGCAAAGCTCGCGTGCACTGCAACAGTTGGGTGAGTCGGCGACAGGCAATAGTAGTAACTAACTAAATGCATCAACAAGCTCACTCTGGGAATGGAGATGATGGAACACAAGGACCTGTGGGATATCAGGTTTTTGAAATGGGAAACATTTTCCCAGGCCGTCATCGCTCAAGACGGTTATATTTGGAACTTGATTTTGAATGCCCATCTGCTGATTGGCGGCGTCAACTTCGCCAACAACTTCTTGTGAGTGCCTCTCAGCCACCTTCCTCAGCTGGAGGCTACATTATGTTAGAGAAACATCGTCGTCGCTTTACGGCCTGTCCGTCGGAGGTATGGAACAGATGTGGTTAGGAATGAATATTTTGTCCGAGTCGGTCACAATTTGGCCAGACCCTCGCGACCTTTTGATGACGGGCTCCAAGGTATACCTCTCTCTCCTCATTTCCAAGGTTGCTACATCCTTGGGTCATTCGCATCCACGCGCCGTGACCATAGAGCCCACCGTCAAAAATGTCGAGGATATTGTTCACGGAAGGTCATCGGCTGTGCTCAAACGAGAATTCAGCAGTCACAACTACCACGTCATCTCCGTGCACACCGACAATGCAACCGAAAAGTTCAAATGCAGAATGAAGAGCGAAGAGGAGACTTATTCTGCGTCAAAAGGCATTTTCCCTCGCCCCTTGTGGTTCATCCAGCCGTACATTGCATCTCTAGTGTATCTGGGGGAGATCAGGGTCTACCTCGTCAATGGGGCCCTCTTCAAGCACATCGTCACTAACCCCGCCGCGGCCGGTCCACTGGAAATCACGGAGCCGATTATGTTCACGCCTTTGAATAAACTAAGGTATGCACCCCACGGCCTTAGTAGCTCCCGCCTAACCAGGGTTCACAGCCTAACCGCCGACCAGAGAGCAGCCGGGACTATGCCTTGGCTGGCGAGCAAGTCCCTCAGTCCTCACCAGGAAGATCGAGATCAGTCCCTTACTCGGTTCGTTCTAAACATGCTGTACAGGTTGGTCCTCGCAGAGGAGATCATCATTCAAAGGCGTTCGTGTATGCGCATCTTCACTCGGATGGACATAGCTGTTATTCAGAAGAAGGGCAGTTTCCACTACACGATCAACGAACTCACCCGTTCCCATCAAACAGGCCTGTTTTTTCAATGGGATAGTGGAAAGATGGACTTTTGTATCCAGGACCTCGCCAAAGTTCTTCATTACGTTGCATACAAAGACGACCTGGAGAGGAGGTTACTGTCGCACTCCGAGTTCACGTTTGTTGGTCCTGCTGGATGAATTCATTAATTCAAATAAGCTGCTTACATCCTGTACCTTGATTGATTGATTGATCACATCAGTCATGTGACCGAATTCAGTGGCGATGCAGGCTACGCCCGCGGGCGCTGCCTGCATCGCCACCATCAGCACAAGTATACACATTTATTATTGCACATCTCATCCCCTCCAGCTATTCACGCTGTCTTCTTCAGAGTCTTCATCATCCCCTTCATCCCCATTCTCTTGGCCCTCGTTGGCCGACTCCTGACTGTTGTCATCGTTCTCATCGTCACAGTCGGTGTCTTCTTCTCCTTCATCTGCATGTTCCTTTTTCTGCGGTGGCTTCCGACGGTTTTTGGAAAGGGCAGACCTTTTCCCCTGGTGTTTGCTCTGTCTTTTGCTCGTCTGGTACGCCCTGCGTGCCACCTCCTCAGGTACGTTTTCGTGTATCATCATCTCAACAGCGGCCATCATCGCACTGCAGTGCGCTGGTGGTGCTCGTAGCCCTTGTCCGCCTACTGCCTTGCCCCCTTTCGTCGCCTTCCGTCCAATTCTTCTCAACCGGTAGAATTTAGGGTTGGTCATTACCAGAATCTTCTTCTTATCGACCTTCCAGATCCATCCCCCAGACTTGTTTCGAGAACTGTCCGGCAGGCACTGGCACAGACTCAGCAGCTCTTCCAAGTGTTCATCTAGAATCCGTTGGCCTTCCGCGTCCAGACGTTTTCGCACTCGCTGATACTTGTAAATGTACCCTGGAGGGTCTCCTAGTCGCTTCCAGATCGCCGTCGACGTCTGAGGTCCATCCTCAGGGAAGTACATCTTTCTCCGCTCTGAGAAGGACAGAGACGGTCGACCTGTCCCGCCCTCCAGGTTGCTCAGGCATGGCTTGAAGCTCGCCTCAATCACCTCCTTCAGGACAGTATCGACGCTCCACCACTTCAATGCCTCCCCTATCGTCCCTGGCTTCACTCGATTTTCTGGCCGGGTTCGCCAGCTAGCATTGAGGTTAAGCCACAGGTGGCTGGTAAAGCAAATGAATAACTCCGCCGCGTGGCTCTCCGTCGATCCTGCTTCACAGTTCGCGTACCGTTCGACTTCCGCAGGCGCCTCCCAGACGGGTATCAGAACCGTTGGATCTGCCTGCAGACTTCCGGCGATCTGCTTCCAAGTGGGAGCCTCTCCTAGTGGGTATCGCGCCTCGTCCTCCGCGTCCTGCCTCTCCGGTTGGGCCTTTCGTGGCCTCGCTACTTTCAGCTTCAGCTCCCGGATCACCTGGATCGTATCGACCTCCGGCATATCTGCTATTAGCCATGGGCGATCGCAGTCCTGCAGATCAACAAAAAACATCCCAAACCGATCACAGTTGCCCTTGTAGTTCAGCGCTGCCAGCGCTTCCTTGACGTACGAGTTCACCTTCGGCGGCGTGAATATGACAGACTGCATCATAAATGCAAACAGCCCACTGACCACCCCGTAGTTGGTGGGCAGTCGACTCCATAGCTTCCCGTGCGTGTCATACACAACTTTGAGCCGCCGGCTAATGAACGAAAACCAGACCTTGGATGGAACCCATAGTATCGGCCCCGTATCGATCAGGCTCTGCACCTGGCTCGTCATAGGTCAGCATAGTCCCCTCCGTCAACTGACCTAGCCCCACTCACCGCGCTCCCTATGCATCCCACGACGTCCGCCAGCGCTCCCCCACCAACCCGATACTCATCTCGCACGCCGTACGATCGAAGAGGTGCGTTCTCCGTGTATATCGTCTGGACCGCCTTCATTTCGGCGTGGAACCCAGGCTCCCGTGAGAACACCGTCTTCTCGTCAAACAGGTTTCGGCTGTTGTCGTGTTTCCGCGTCGCTTCATAAGCCAGGTTGTACGAAGAGCGGAACGCAATTTGGGTTCGCTTCCTTCGGGTCGGTGGGCTCTCCGCTTGCAGCCCTCCGAACATGCTAAGCGTGTTCAGCGTGTGCGCGGTTCCAGATTGGTACCCTCCCGCGCCAAAGGAGGCATCCAGGCAATCCAGTCGCCACAGCCCGACCAGAGGCTGGTCCTTTCGTACCGGATGGACGGTCACCCCCACATCGTAGTAAAGTTCCCCCTTTTTCCTGTTCTTCATGTAGTCCCAATCCAACCCCGCCATCGACTTTTCAAACCGCTGAACAGATTCTCCCATACTCGTCGTCAGATCATCCTTCTGCACGTGCGCAACGGCTTTGGATCCTTTGACCTGGCAAACATAGAATAAAGACCCAAACTGCGCCAGATCTTCTCTCCTTCGGACCTAGAAAACGAAAGCTCAGGGCTCGATCAAGCGGCATAGGAGGTCTCTCACAATTCTTTTCATCTTTTTCACAAGCCTACCTAACCCTTCAGGGTCCAAGGCAAACGACGCTTGCTTTCCAGATCCCATTTTAAACGCGGAGTGCGCTCGATCCACCGGCAAGTAGGCTGATCGTGTCGAGGGGATCACAGATCGCAGCGCCGGCAGCAGAACGTGGTCCCAAAAGAAATCCTGGATGATCTTCGGAATCCGGTTGACCCGGAAGTGCCGGTGCGGGTCCTTGTGCATCATTCTGGGGAAAAAGATCAACAGTTCGACAAGAGACGACCCCTTGACTACGCCGAAGAGCAGATGAGGAATGGTGCTCAGAGACTGCATCGTCGTCATCCATTCAGTTCGCCCTCCAATGGCTGTCTGATCCTCCTCCGTCTGCGGATGAAGGACCTGGATCTGTACGTGGTTGCTCTTCCAGATCGGCGCTCGGTCCCGTATGATGGGTAGGGAGTAGATGTCCACAGGTCCTTTGAACTTCGGTTTCTGCGTGATCCAGATGAGGCTGTCCACATCGCATGAAAAGTCCAGGTCGTCAGGTTCCACATGGTCCTGGAGCATGTCAACGCACACGTAGCTTCCTTCCATCGTTCTTCCTGTCAGTAGGATCATGTCATCTCCTTCTTCATCCGCAATCTGAAGAAGCCTTTCGGCTCCTACAACCTCCGTATCAACCACCCTCACCTCGTCCCCGTTTCTCCCCTTCCTCGGATGGCACGCGTAGTCTTTGATCGATTTAGGCGGCTCGGCCAGGCCTACAGGGCACAGGTGCTCCTCGACAAGAATAGCCTTGCCAAGTTCAAACCCTTGGGCAAAGCATGGCAGTAGCCTGTACCCGTAGTCTTTGAACAGGGAATAAGGCGCAGGCGTCAACATGATTTGCATGATTTGCTCGCAAACATACATGTAGGAGGGCCGCAGTTGCAGGTGCGTCTCCGGGACAGGGGCTAGCTCCTCTAGAACCGGTCCCCCTTCGTACTCGTCAAACTCTCGGTCAAACGGTAGCAGGAGTCCTTCCAGATTAGGCCTCGATGGCAGCGCCGGCCCTTTCAATGGCCTGGGGAATCTTCCCAACCTCGCTTGCATCCCAGAAGGCGCTGTTGCCCGTTGGGGCCTGACGGTTAGGGCCTCCCTGTCCCCACCTTCCCCGTCCTCCTTTCTCGTAACCAGCTCCTGTCCTTCCTCCCCCGACGATGCGCCCCCACTTCCTTCTCCCCCCTCCGAGTCGCTCTCCACTAACCCTCCAGTCACGTAGGCTTTCATGGGTTGCGCCCCTTCAAGCTCCTCATCCCGGTGCCTGACGGCCGCCTGATTCACGTTCTCGGGCCGCAATGGTATGGGATGGGCCTGAGCGGCTGCGCGGTGTCTCCCTGCTTCCAGCGTCGCATGGCAGGTCGGACATTTCTGGGACGCTCGCCGTAGGTTCCGAACGACCCTCTGCAGTGGCTCCACCGGTGACTCCCGCAGTAGCCCCTCAGTCTCTTCGTGCGCCATATCCATCCCGTCTAGCCCGTCCCCATACCTCGCGCGCAAACCTGCCCCGTGGAGTGCTCGCACAGTGCTGTACGCCCGGCTTCCCTCCGTGACTGACTTGTGCACCAGTTCGGCCATCTTCATCCGTAGCATGTGGCAGCACCCCATCATCGTCGGTCGTTTCCATCGTCCCGGCCCATCAGTTCTCATTCCTCGGGAGACGATGTGTTGCACGACCTGACACGCGATTGGGCCACAGTCGTATCCGTTTTGTTTCCAGTCCTCCCTCCGAATTACCATGGGTCCCATTCCAACCCACCCCATCAGTCGACACACTTTCTTCCATATCTGCAAACCGTTCCAGCTCTCCCAGTCTTGCGACTCGTTGGACCGCACGGCGAGGTAGTCTTTCCCCAACAGATATATCGCCCGAATGCTGGGAGCAAAGACTATCACGCAAAAATGGTTCGCTTTCTGGTTTTGGCTGGGCCCACAGTTCAACACGTACACCAGCGTTTCAAACGGGCAAGGTGTCCCTCTCGCCGGCAGATCATCAAATAGTCCTCGAAAGGTATCGATCTCCCTGTCTAGTTCGGCAGTATCCTCGTCGTCCTCGTCAGACACCGACGTCGGGGTGATGAACGGACTCGGAATATATCTCGCCTGGGGAAGTGGAACCGCCTCCCATGCGTGCATCAGCCACGCATCGATCGAGCTGATGTCAATCCAGCTGCGGTCGACAAGGTATTCAAGGCAGTGCAGCGCTTGAGACAGTCCCATCGGATTCATCTTGTACAGCTCTGCCAACAGCCCGTCAGCTTGAGAAATCATATCCATTTGTCACGCACCTCTACCCCTCGGTAGGTCTTCATCTAACCCTCCATCTAACCTCTCAGACTCAGCCCCGTCGTCATCGCCCTCTTCCTCCCCCATCCGCTCAGGTGTGAACTCCATATCCTCAGGGGCGACAGCGTCTCCGGCCTCCATTCCTGGCTCGTCCGAGTCGCTCTCGCTGCTGTAAATACTCCCCAGGGGCTTAGAGGGGTATCTTACCGGCTTGGGTCGCTTCATCACTATGTCAGAGTCAGAGTCTGATCCCTCCTTGGTTAGCACAACGTCCGCCGGGGTGGTCAGCCCTGCTCCTGAAAACAGGGTTCATCGTTAGGGTCTCTCTCTCATTCGTCTGGCCACTTGCCTGTCGTGTAGTCTGCTTGGATCTCTAGCTTGACACGTTTCATGGTTCTCACCAGCTCGTCGGTGTCGTCACTGGCCGGCAACTGGCTCTTCGCAGCCTTGATTAGGGCCACAAGGCCGTCCGTGTCTGGGCTGTCCATAGATGTTCGCATCTCCATGCTGCATCTTCTCTTTTGCTTCAGAATATGCTGGCGTAGATCTTCAGTAGCCTCAGAGCTGGATGTCGGCATGTCGAAGATGGGGATCAAGGCTGTAAGCTGTCCGCTGTCATCTGTCCAAAATCTATTCTGAGCCACGTCAGGTTAAGCCTAAATGATCACATGTCTGTCTACGATCTATAGATGTCCGAAGCAGGCAGGGCACAAGAGCCGAACAAACTTTCGGCCCCTCACATGCAGCACGAATTCTCTCGTCAAGAGATGTTCCCATTCTCTCCACTCCTCCTCGACGTCGGTGCTGTTCGCTGCAATATATTCTCGGTTGGTCCTGACGGCCTCCAGCTTCCTTCCTGATCCTACCGTCATCCAGTCTTCAGCGTCGTGGTCCCCGTCCCATCCCCGAATGATGGGTACCTTCATGAGGCAATCGCCAGCCGTGCCTCCTTCCAATCGCCAAGGCTTTCCAATCTTATCCATGCACCCCTCGTGAAACCACTTCTCACATTGGCCGCAGAACCGTTGTCGATCCAAAACCGGGCTGTACATCTTCTTGCATATGCAGTGCTCATTGATGTCCTGACATTCATTAATAAACTCATGCATCATCATTTTTTCCAAATTGGTCACCTTGAGCCGAGGCGTGCCTTGCGTGCCTGTCACCGTCAGACGCACAAACCACGACGACTTGGTGATGTGCGGCAGCGTCGGATCCGTGTCATCAAACTTATGAACGTGTATTTTATCTGTGATCCATCGTTGGTCAGTCGTATAATATTAGATTTCCCAAATTTACCTTCTATGCACGCGGCGTCAAACACCCCGACGTGGTCCGACTTGATAAGCTCGGTGTTGCCCATCAAAGGTATGAGATCCCGGTCCCTGCGGATAGGTTAGACTGGCAAATTGGTTGGCATCATATCACCCACTTCTCTCTGAGAAGTAGCCCTTCCAGGTCCGTAGGCGAGTAAAACCAAAAACCAACCACCCACACCCGCCCCTTGCCCTGGTGGATCGATGTGATCGACATCTTCCAGTACTGGTGAGCATCGCGCTCGGTCGTCCCGTCCTCCATACCGTGGTGGGCCACAAAGACACTGCCTCGCGCGTCAGCCTTCAGGTCAGGGTAGGGATTTCGAGAAACACATGCCAGTCATCCACTTGGAACCTTCTTTTAATCTTCCCTTCTTCCGTCCGGATAACCAGCTCATCCATAGCCGGCAGCCGAACCACCTCCTTGAAAGATGGACACTCGCCACAGTCGTCCTTCTTGCTGGTGAAAGTTGCTGGCCCTCGTCGTCGCCTTTTGGTTTGGGATCGCGTGGTTGGCATGGGCAAGATCAAGGTGCGCGTTCGTCCATCATTGTTTTGTTTTTGTTTGGTCGGCGGTGGCGATGCAGGCTGCGCCCGCGGGCGTAGCCTGCATCGCCACCGCTGATTGACTTGGCTTCTTTGACGTGGCATGTATAGCCACCCTGATTGAGTTTGTTTGTTTACGACATTTTTCTCCTCATCCTTCTGCCAGCATGAACCGTTCTTCCAGAGCTAAAAGCACGTCTTTCTTCTGGGCAAGGCCTCCCCTTGGTCATTACTGACAAATTCTCAGGGTCTCTCCCCTCTGATAGCAAGTCGGAGGGGTCCAATGTGGCGACTGGCTCGACTGACTACTACAAGAAAAGGAAGTTGGTTCCCAGAAAGGACAAGATGAAGGTTTCGCGTGTCCGTCCTTGGGACAATATACCAGATCCCATCTCAGTTCCCAAAAAGGATCCAAGGCTCTCCTGGAAGATTGACCCAGGTATCCTTTGGCTGAAAAGACAATGTGTGTCCTTGTTTTTTTGGGTCATTCTCATCACTCATTTCTCAGATGCCACCGGGTGGCGGCGTTACATGCCCAACATGTCCGAAGTGACGTCGGCCCCCTGGCCAGGTTTCGTACCCGTGGATGGTCTCACGACAGTGCACCTAACCCCGGACTGTTTGTTCCTTGCTTCTGGGTTATATATCCCCTTCTGACCTAGCTTTCCAGATTGGGTTTCTCATTTGTACAACGGGCCCCGTAACTCGGATGGCGTGCTGCATCTCCCTTCCTTAGTCACAGATCTGCTTCCTGCTGGTCCTCTTGCAAACGGTTAGCCCAAACATTCTCTCTATACAAGGCAGGTTCGTCTGATCTGCGTTTCGTTTCCAAGCTTCCGTTCCAGACGTCAGAGATAACCGTGGCGAGCCTCCCTTCGTTTGCTTTCCCTTTCATCGTCATCTGACCTTCTCTCGGCACAGTCATCAACGATCAGGACTTGGTTAGGGATTTGAGGCTTCAGCTCGACCTGCCTGGTCCCCAGGCAGCCTCTAACCTCGAGGACGATCTGTTCTACCTACCTGATGACGCTGGGTGGTCAGACCTAGGAGGACTCCCGTCAAAAGAGTCCTCTTCCATGGATTGGGAGATTGGTTAGTTTCCAGTCTTTCTTTGCCGCTTTTCTTCTCACCTCTGCAGACGTGTATCCTCCCTCCATATCCGCTGACCCGGATTCTCAGTCTCCGGTAGACGACTTTAGCTCTCCTGACCCGGACGAAGAGGTCTCGTCTTCCGATGACGTCCCTCTGGTAAAGACCAAGCTGTCCATTCCTGTTCTCACCCCATCGAAATCCCCGATCAAGAAGACCTTCCTTTTCACTCAGTCTCAGGTGGATGACTTTAGCTCTCCTGACCCGGACGAAGAGGTCTCGTCTTCCGATGACGTCCCTCTGGTAAAGACCAAGCTGTCCATTCCTGTTCTCACCCCATCGAAATCCCCGATCAAGAGGACCGCTTACTTGGTTTCTCCAATGAGAAACCAGCCGGGTAGATCCTCCCCTCCTCAAATTCCTTCAACACAATCCTGCTCTCTCAGCCCTTTGCAGAACACCATCACGATCGATCATCTTAACTCTGACGATAAAAGATGCTTTTTCACCAACCTGGTTAACCTTCTCAAATATGATCCCAAGGTGGACGTAAAGCTGGTAAAATTCGATGAGAGGATTAGAGTATTCGCCTTCTACGGAGTCTTTCCGGACCCAGAATGGCTTTCGGTTCTGGTGAAGTCGAGGGACGAACAGGACATTCGGGTGAGTCATCTGTCCTTTCCCTAACCTTTGTACTCTGACATGCAACCCAGCTTCTTAAAGACATAAAAAAGGTTCTAATACTCTTGCAGGCCCGCATGGAAGACGTTAATGACTGGAAATCTTTGGCCACCGACAAAGTGCCCCCCTTAAAAGTAGAAATGTTCGCCCGTGCTTGTTCCAAGTATCTAGATTTCATTACCAAATAAATAGTTAAATAGTAGTTTTGCTGTCCATAGAGTCTTGTGGAATTTCCTGATAAGAATATCATGAGCATTTCTTTGATCCATTATGCGGTTGTCATCAATGTCGTTTAGGTAGGATAACTTCCCGTCTTTGTTAATATAAGATTGCCTCAGTCTTGACTAAACAGTTACGTTGGTATGGATTTGAGGTTCGTTGGTTCTTGGTCGTTATATTGCTTCGTGTTGTGGCGATGCAGGCTACGCCCGCGGGCGTAGCCTGCATCGCCACAGCCTTGACATTTCCACGCTGACAAACACTGGGGTACTTTCTTCGAACAAGGAATTTCTTGGTATGCAATTGAGGTTAGTTGGTTGTTGTTGGACAGACGACTGTCTTTGTTGATACTGTCGATTCTTGTTTTATTAAATTTTGGTTTTCATTTGTCATTCACGTCATGCAGGCCGTCATACTATTATATTAGAGGCCAAGGAGAGGTTCTTATGTTTATGCAAGACAGAGTCATTCAGGTTGGTGCTCACGCGCGTGGCATCGCCACATTTTTGATCTGCCATCACTGCCATCAATCCTCCCCATCAATGTGCAATAATGTCCCCCTCATTTTCTCGATAACTGGTCCGCCAATTCCTTAGCTGGGTCACCATTATGTATAAGTAATAGGTGTCATTCAGAATA
>Ga0193718_1000040_pt1 | contig 25464 bp, 23 predicted proteins | sample U2a1metaG_FD_144918 | JGI IMG/M metagenome (GOLD analysis project Ga0193718, IMG submission 144918) | Soil microbial communities from a riparian zone of the East river system, Colorado, United States - U2a1 | ecosystem: Environmental > Terrestrial > Soil > Riparian zone | place: USA: East River... | reverse complement strand
AGAGTTTGGTGTTCAGAAGCCCTTAAAAGGATCCCGGATAGCGGGGTGTCTTCACATGACCATTCAAACTGCCGTTTTGATTGAAACCCTGGTAGAGTTGGGCGCGGAAGTATCGTGGTCCTCTTGCAATATTTTTTCAACACAGGACCATGCCGCTGCTGCCATCGCCAAGTCAGGAATTCCTGTATTTGCATGGAAAGGCATGGACGAAAAAGAATTTGATTGGTGTATAGAACAAACGTTGCACGCTTTCAAGGGTGCGCAACCTCTCAATATGATCCTCGACGATGGTGGCGATCTTACCAACATGGTATTGGATCGGTTTCCCGAACTGGTTGCTGGAATTCGCGGTATCTCGGAGGAGACTACCACGGGAGTTCACCGTTTGATCGAGCGCATGAATCAGGGAAAACTTCCACTGCCTGCCATCAATATCAATGACTCAGTGACCAAGTCAAAATTCGACAATAAATACGGTTGTAAAGAATCGTGCGTAGATGCTATACGCCGGGCTACCGATGTTATGATCGCGGGCAAGGTGGCTGTCGTCGCAGGATATGGGGACGTAGGGAAGGGTTCTGCTGCCTCCCTGCGCGGCGCGGGCGCCCGGGTCGTGGTAACGGAAATCGATCCTATCTGCGCACTGCAGGCAGCCATGGACGGTTATGCCGTGAAGACCATGGACCATGCTGTGAAAGAGGCGGACATTATTGTGACTGCCACAGGCAATTTCGGGATCATTAAAGACCGTCATTTTCAAATGATGAAGGACAAAGCGATTGTGTGCAACATCGGTCACTTTGACAATGAAATTGATGTGGCGTGGCTAAACAAAAGCGCGCAGAAGGACACGATCAAACCGCAGGTGGATCTTTACACGTTCAGCAATGGCCGTCAGGTGATCTTGTTGGCAGAAGGCCGCCTGGTCAACCTGGGTTGTGCTATGGGCCACCCCTCGTTCGTGATGTCGAATTCGTTTACCAACCAGACGCTGGCCCAGATTGAATTGTGGACTCATACGGATAAATACGAGAACAAAGTATATATGCTGCCCAAGCACCTGGATGAAAAAGTAGCCATGCTTCACTTGAAGAAAATCGGTGTCGAATTGGAAGAACTTTCTTCCGAGCAAGCGAAGTACATTGGCGTGGAAGTGAAGGGGCCGTTCAAACCGGAATATTATCGCTATTGATCAGAATTCTGATCTGAAAATTCTGATCATTTTGGAAATGAAATTCTGAAATTCTAAAATTCTGAGAATTCTGATCTATATGGCAAAAAACCGGTTGATTTTCTATAGCGTCTTTGGGGTCTACCAATTGGGGGCTTTCATTTTCACGGTGATTATCGATACTGATAATACATCCGCCTTGTTATCCGTTTACGGCTATTTGTCCTGGTTCAAATACCTGTCGTTCGTCGGGGTGATTCTCATTATCGTTGATTTTGTATGGACCTGGAGACAACTCAGCAGAGCCCGGCAGGAAGTAGAGGAGTCCCGGCACGAAAACAATACACTGAAAGCGAAGATCTACGACTTCCAGGAAACCAAGCAACCTACCCCTACCGTCACCGGATCCAAATAGCATGGATTTTAAGTCGGTCATTGCTACTGAACTGCAGGAGGCCTCCAGGGTCCTCACCCAATTTCTGAATGATCCCGTCGCGCTGTCAAAAATTGAACAAGCTTCCAGGATCATTGCTCAGGCTATCCAATCCGGTGGAAAGGTGATCTCTTGCGGCAATGGCGGTTCACACTGTGATGCCATGCATTTTGCCGAAGAGTTAACGGGCCGCTACCGCGAAGACCGCAAGGCCCTCCCCGCCATTTGCATTTCCGATCCCAGCCATCTTTCGTGTGTGAGCAATGACTATGGGTACGAATTTGTTTTCTCCCGCTACCTCGAAGCACTGGGGAACCGGGGCGATGTCCTATTGGCCATCAGCACCAGTGGCAATTCTCCGAATGTACTTCGGGCCGCGCAAACAGCCAGAGAAAAAGGACTGGCCGTAATTGCCCTCACCGGAAAAGACGGAGGTAAACTTGCACCGTTGGCTACCGTCGAACTTCGTGTTCCGCATTCCGGCTATGCCGACCGGATTCAGGAGGTGCATATTAAGATCATACATATTCTCATCTTGTTGATCGAGAAGCAGGTAGTGGGTGATCGGTAATCGGTGATCGGTGATCGGTAGTTTTGAGGTAGGTTAAAGTAATTACCTTCTTCATTACTGTTTTTTCCTTTTAAGTTTTGATTAGGTTTGGCTTGAATAAAGAATATGGAACTAAAAGAAATTGCGTCGATCAGCGGCAAGGGCGGATTATACAAAGTTTTAAAGCCGACCAAGTCCGGGGTTATCCTGGAGGCGCTGGACGAGTCTAAAAGTAAACTTGTTGCTACCGCCACGCAACGACTTTCGCTGCTCAACGAGATTTCAATATATACGACCGACAAAGAAGGCACCGTTTCCCTAGAGTCGGTCCTTAAAAAGATGAACCTGGACTTTGGTAAGGACCTGGGCGTCGATCCGGAATCCGATGCCACAGAACTAAAAGCATTTTTCAAGTCCGTGCTCCCCGAATACGATGAAAACCGGGTTTACGTCTCCGACATCAAAAAACTGGTGAAGTGGTATGGTGTACTTTCTCGTTATGCACCCGAAGTGCTTTCAGCGCCTGTAGCCGGTGATCGGTAATCGGTTATCGGTGGTGGGTGCAAGACTACTAAAATTGTGGCCACGATCTTTGTTACCAGCCCGGATCCACTGATCACCGATCACCGATTACCGGTTACCGACTCCCCGGATCGACTCTTCGATAAAACTCAACACCTCCTCCCGCCCCATCCCCTCCTCTGCCGAGGTGATGAAAAAAGGAGGGAGCTCATCCCATGTTTTTAGCAGCGTGTTTTTATACAGGCTGATGGATTTGGCGAGTTCATTTCTTGAAAGTTTGTCTGCTTTGGTAAGCACAACGGCGAGGGGAATATTTTTGCTTCCGAGCCAGTGGATAAAATCCAGGTCTTTTGCCTGGGGTTCCAGGCGGGCGTCCAGGAGGATAAAAGAACAATACAGATTTTCGCGTCCCATCATATACTGTTCAATCATATTGCTCCACTGAAACCGGTCTGTCTGGCTCACACTCGCAAAGCCATAACCGGGCAGGTCGACCAGGTACCACGAAGCATTGATGATGAAATGATTAATCGTCTGGGTTTTCCCGGGCCGGTTTGAGATCCTGGCCAGATTCTTATTTCCGGTGAGCATGTTGATCAGCGAGGACTTGCCAACGTTCGATCGTCCAATAAAGGCAAACTCGGGTTTATCGGGGGCGGGACAGCGGCTGATTTCTGTATTACTGATAACAAATTCGGCCGTCTTAATTACCATGGGAGTACTTAAAGTTTTAATTGAAGCCGAAAATACTAATAATGGGAGATTCATGTGAGTTATGATGACGGATTTTAGCTTTAATTATTCGCTTATTTTGCTAAATTGCCTCTCAGGCAATGCATTTATTAATTAATTTAGGACCAAATTCATTTTTTTTGACATGTACAGTCTCCGTAGAGTACTGATTTTTTTAACTGTAATTGCTGCCATCGTTCACCACGCTTCTGCCCAACAGCAACAAGATAAAGCGCAATCGAAGTTGTATATGGAGCAGGCCGAGTTGATCTTGGCGGATACGAAAGCCATGGATGACGCGCGTGATATCATGGTGGTGGCTGCCAATTTTGACACAACGAACATCAAGGCCAATTTCGAAGCAGGCCACATGCACCTCCTGACGATCAACAAAGATTTTGCCATCAAGTTTTTTTTGCGAATCTATCGCCAGGATCCCGCCTATCGATTTGACCTGGAATACTGGATTGGGAAAGCCTATCATTTTGGATTGGATTTTGATAACGCGATTAAGTACTATTCGCGCTATCGCGCTAAACTTGTCCGGCAGCCGGCGTATGCAGGAAAAGACAAAGTGGACTTGAAAGAAGTGGAACGGAATATCATCGAGTGTAACAATGGAAAAGAATTGGTTGCCCATCCTAAGAATTTTTCGATCGTGAATATTGGAGCGGAGATCAATTCCGAATTTGATGATTACGCACCGGTTCTTTCCGAAAATGGAAATGAAATTGTATTCACCACACGCCGCAGGGACGGAAATTCCTTTGAAAACGTGGCGGACGACAATAAGCCTTATGAAGACATATTCACAGCCACCCGGACCCGCGGGGCTTGGTCGAAAGCAAAAAATATCGGTCCGATCATTAACACAAAATTCAATAACTCGAATCTTTCCCTTTCACCGGATGGCAATACCCTCTTTTTGTATAACGACGATGGTAACGGGGATATCTATTTCAGCCATCGGTTGAAGGACAGGTCGTGGGGGGTGCCGGAGCCGTTGGCGGGCCTGATCAACTCTACCTACAAGGAGTCTTCGGTATCCATCACCAAGGATGGCAACAAGCTCTACTTTGCCAGCGAACGGCCCGGAGGGTCCGGGGGATCGGATATTTATGTGTGTACCCGGGACAGCAAGGGGGAATGGACGCGGGTCAAGAACCTCGGGACAACGATCAATACCGAATATGACGAAGACGGCCCTTTTATTGATTACGATGGCAAGACCCTGTACTTCAGCAGCAAAGGGAGAAAAGGAATGGGCGGGTTTGATATATTCAAAAGTACCTTACTCGATCCCGAACGAAACGAATGGAGCGAACCGGAAAACCTGGGCTATCCGATCAACACACCGGATAATGACATTTACTTTGTCAGTACCTCCGATGGAAAAAAGGCCTATTACTCGTCCACACGGGAGGACGGGTTCGGTTATGATGACATTTACGAAATCAGCGTTTCCGATCAACCGAAGAAAGAGCCGGTCGTGGCGGAAAAGGACCCCGAACCGGAAAAGGATCCTCCGATAAAAAAAGAAGAGCCCAGGAAAGAAGAACCCCCAAAAGAGGTACCTAAGAAAGTTGAATCATTCAAGTACATAGTAACTGTCGTCGATGCCGGCTCCCAATCTCCGCTGGAAGCAAAAGTCCGGTTGCAAGGAGTCAAGGACAATGTTATGGCCGGAATGGTGAACCAGGGAAATGGCGTTTATGAATTCACGGTCCCTTCCGGTCCAAAGGATTACCGCCTTTCCGGAGAACGCACAGGGTATGTTTTCGTCAATGAAACGGTTAAGATTGACGGCGCACCAGGAAAGTCGGCGACCAGAACGATCCGGCTGAGAAAAATTGCCATAGGCGTGAGCTCGGTATTGCGAAATATCTACTTTGACTTTAATTTGTCTGTTCTAAAGAAGGAATCCTATTCGGAACTCGGCAAACTGGAGGGGATGATGAAACAAAACGATGGGATCCGGGTGGAGATATCCGGACACACCGACAGCTATGGATCCAAGGTCAGGAATAAACTTCTCTCCTTACACCGCGCCGATGCCGTGCGCAGTTATCTTACTTCCAGGGGAATTGACCCGCGTCGTGTTACCACGGCGGGCTATGGCGAAGATAAACCCCTTGCCACCAACGACGATGAGAAGGAAGGGCGCGAACTCAATCGCCGCGTGGAATTCAAAGTCGTAGGCAAATAAATCAATTCTTTTCCACACTTTTGATGTGCATTCGTCTCCCGCTGATCTCCTGCCTACGCGAGGCGCTCTGGCAGGCAGGCGCAGATTTTCGCGGAATAATTTAATAGAAATTGGCGGGCCTTGAATCCTTATTTATGACCGTAGTACCGTACAAGGAAGATCGATCCGGGAAGAAAGAGCAGGTCGCCAGAATGTTTGACAACATCAGCGGTCACTATGATTTTCTAAATCATTTTCTCAGTCTGGGGATCGATACAGTGTGGCGAAAGAAAGCGATCCGTGAGCTCAGCGCCCTTCATCCTAAGTTGATTTTAGATGTGGCCACCGGAACAGGGGATTTTGCAGTCGAGGCTCTCCGGCTTCATCCGGATAAGATTATCGGTATTGACATCTCGGAAGGGATGCTGGAAATAGGACGGAAGAAAATGCGGAAGCGCGGCCTGGATTCCAGGATAGAGCTTCAAAGCGGCGACTCCGAAAAACTTCCCTTCGAGGAAAATAAATTCGATGCAATCATCGTTGCCTTTGGGGTGAGAAACTTCGAAAACCTGGAAAAGGGACTGGGCGAGATGCTCCGGGTATTAAGGCCCGGAGGAAAGATGGTGGTTTTGGAGTTCTCCAAACCTACCGTATTTCCTTTCCGTCATCTTTATCATTTTTATTTTAGATTCGTTTTACCTAAAATAGGACGTTGGGTATCACGCGATTCGTCTGCCTACACCTATTTACCGGAATCGGTAGAAGCTTTTCCCGATGGAAAGGAATTCCTTGGGATCCTTTCCCGCCTGGGATTTAAAAATACTGCATGGACATCACTCACATTTGGGATCAGTTCGCTTTACACAGGAATAAAATAGGGTTTATTCTTATCTTGTTGGTGTTGCCATGGGCTTCGCATGGCCAGGGATTTCTATGGGCCCGGATGCACAATCCTCATTACGATGATCGCAAGATCAGCTACGGTTTCATGATTGGCCTGCATACCTCCGCTTACCAGGTGAACTATTCCAATCAGTTTGTAACACCTAAATTGGATACCGTCCACTCGGTAGTGGGTTCGTATTCACCCGGGTTTTCATTGGGGTTTTTGGTCAACCTGAGCTTGAATGAATTTCTTGACTTGCGGGTGTTGCCCAAGGCGGGATTTTACCAGCATAAGCTGACGTACTATTATACCAACAACACCTCCACGAACCAATTCGTGGAGACAACCATGGTGGAAATTCCCCTCTTGTTGAAATACAAATCCATGCGCAGGGGCAACGTGCGCATGTATATGGTGGGCGGCGTAACACCGGGAATTGAAGCGTCGGGTAAGAAGGCGATCCAGTCTTCCTCAGACAACCTGGCCATTAATAAATTGAATTTGAGCCTGGAGGGCGGGATGGGTTTTGACTTTTATTTTCCCTTGTTCAAGTTCTCTCAGGAGATCCGTTTTTCGCGGGGCCTGGTCAATATGCTGGCAGCGGACCCCAGTGCGTATCGCGTGCCCCTTAAACGCCTCAATACCAATACCATTTCGGTCTATTTTATTTTCCAATAATTATGACACCTAAAAGAATTGCGTTGATTACCGGCGCTACCTCGGGAATCGGCGAAGCAACGGCCCGCCTGCTGGCCGTTCATAACTTCAACCTGATCCTTTGTGGTCGCCGAAGGGACCGGCTCGCCGTGCTGGAAAAGGAACTATCCGCGGGAACCGAAGTAACAACACTGTCGTTCGACGTCCGTGATAAGGCAGCCGTCAAGAAATCCATCGCTTCTTTAAACGACAAGTGGAAGGAGGTTGACATTCTGATCAACAATGCCGGTAATGCCCACGGTTTGGATCCTATCCAGTCCGGCAACGAGGAGGATTGGGATGCGATGATCGATATCAACGTGAAAGGGTTGCTGTACGTGTCGAGGGAAATTCTGCCCGGCATGGTGGAGCGGAAGTCGGGCCATATCATCAACCTGGGCTCCATTGCCGGCAAGGAAGCGTATGCCAATGGAAATGTGTATTGCGGCAGCAAGTTTGCCGTGGACGCCATCAGTCAGGGCATGCGGATCGATTTAAATGCCTATGGCATCAAGGTGACGGCGATCCATCCCGGATTGGTGGAAACAGAGTTTTCGTTGGTGCGTTTCAAGGGTGATGAGGCCCGAGCGAGCAATGTTTATAAAGGGATGCAGCCGCTGAAAGGGGAGGATATTGCAGACTTGATCTTATTTGCCCTCACACGGCCTGCCCACGTAGTCATTGCCGATTTGATTGTGCTTCCCACGGCGCAGGCTAGTGCTACGATCGTGAGAAGAGACCAGTGATCGGTGATCGGTAATCGGTAATCGGTGATCGGTGATCGGTGATCGGTGGAGTGTACAAGATTAGCTGGATAGACCATTGGATGGCACCGGAAACCTTCCACACTCAACCGATAACCATCCATTCTATGAATCGAATCAGAATGCGACCAACTTCAACTATCTCTTAAATCCCAACGCACTTCCCCCGCAATGAGAAGCAGAGCCATCAAACGTATATTGGATGTAATAGATACCCGTAGCGTTGCAGGGATAAGCAATGGCGGCGATGAACTGGCCGTTGATCTTGCTCGACGCCACTTTGTTGCGGCCTGAGTCAAACAGGGTGACGACAATGCCGTCCGTAGCCTGGCCATTTGCGCAGATGTTGATCATGTATTGTGTCCCTTTGGTGAATACATAGGAGTATTCCACTTTTTCTTTGCTACCCCCTTCGCCGTCAATTTTATAGCTCTTCAGAAAATTGAACCCGCCGGCCAGTTTTGGAATACAGGCATTGCTAAAGTTGTCAGAATTACACTGGCCGATGAGCCCCGAAGAACCGATGCCGACTGAAAGTAAAAAGGAAAGGGAAAGAATTATCTTTTTCATAATAGTTTATTCGCTGTATTAACTGGTGATTTTATTCCGAATCGAATTGGTCAGGTCTTTGATGGCGGCAATGTCCTGATCCGTAATGTCGATGGTGGTCGTGCTATTGTCCTTGATCATGGCCACGCCATTCACGACTTCCATGGTTGATTCTTTGTAGGTGTAGGTGATTTTGATCTTGTCAAAGGTGGCCTTCAATCCCTCCATGTCTTTCAATAACGATGCCATGTTTTCATCGCCCTTGTAAAAGGTGAGGAGCAGCACAATTTGTTCCAGGATGATTTTCTGGGCCCCGATGGTTTCCCTTAAATCCTGATTTTTCGGGTTATGGGCTGCCACCTGGCAGGTAACCTGCATGGCCTCCAGCCACCCTCCGGTCAGCAGCAATACACTTAAGTTGGCCCTGCTTTGCGACTGCAGATAGTGATTGATCGTGTTGAAATTCTGAGTGGTAATGAGCAAAAGGGAATCCAGATTTTTGCTGTTATTCGCCAGCCGGCCGATGGTTTCAACGTCGAAGAACTGGCCTATATTCAGGCCGTCGGCCAACGATTTGATGGCGGATAAATATTTGATCCCGTCCTGATTTTGCTGGTAAATATTAGTGTATCCCAGGTCGGTCCCGTAGATACCCAAATTCAGTGCTTTTTTGTAATTGCTGTTGTATTTGGAGAGGTTATCCGGGGAGTTCAGGATCGCGGAATTGTATTTTGTGCCGGATTGTTTCAGCAAAACGGAGATTTCGAGCGGACTCGGAATCTGCTGCAAGATACTGTTAATCACTTCCTCATCTATGCTTGGCCCCTGGCTTTTGGCCGAGTCAAGACTATTGAGGAACGCCTGTTCATCCGGCTTTTTTCCCGAGCCGCAGGCTGTTAACATTGCTGTGATCAGCCCCACTGCTAAAATTCTCATAACCATAGATTTATATTTACAAAATTAAAAATTCAGTGCTCCTTACCAAATTGCGCGGGGTTTACTTACGCTTCGGAAAATTCACTTTACCGAACGAATCGACCCCTTTTTTCGCCCATTCAAAATAGAGTGTTGCATAGAAGAATAGCGTCATGGCCCAGATCACCAGCACATTGAAAAGAAACGTGCTGACCGTTATCCCGAACAGGTTCTTATGGGGTGCAAAAAACGGTGCGCGGTAATCCAACGCACCCTTTGGCACCCCTTCCTGAAAGATGGGATTGATCTGTTGAATAATTTCACCGTTATATTCAAGCCAGCGATTTTTCGTATTTACATTCTTCACCAGGTCCGACAGGCTTTCGTTAAAGTAACGATTTTTCTCCTCGTTGACGCGGAACCCCTGGTTTTCATAAAACGCCATCTTCTTTTCAATAAGGTCCACATTTTCATTGTACATCTTCTGATAGCTTTTGCGGTATTTCTCCACGTATTTCTCCAGCTTTTCGCCGAATGCTTTCGAATACGTGCCGGGGATAAGTACTTCGTCCAGGTTGACTTTCTCAATGCCTTGACGGAACGTTTCGTCCCGCAGTTCGTCGCGTAGGACCGTCAATTCTTTCGCTACCAGTGTGCGAATGGAATCGGTCTTGCCGTTGAGGTTGTCCAGCACCCAACGGTTTCTCTTCTTAAGTTCATCGGCCAGGTAGCTTGACTTGAAGTCCGCCTTCGCCTCTTCTTTTTCATAATCGTAGTACGGAGCTTCGTAGTTGTTATTGGTAAACTGGTGCACGGCCATGGCCTCGTATGCCCACCGTGACGCCATCATATCGGCCACGATGGGAACTTTGCCTTTGGTGCTGATGAGATTATTTAACTTATCGAAGCTAAAGAGCAAACCACTGAGGATCATCTGCGGAATCAAGAGCAGGGGGATCATCACATAAACCGTGACCGCCGAATTGAAGGCAGAGGAAATATTCAATCCCAACACATTGGCAAAACACGAAGTCGTAAACAAGACCAGCCAAAAGGCGAAGTTCATTCCGTGAACTTCGAGAATGAGGTTGCTGATCAAAACATACGTGAGGGTCTGAATCGCGGATATCAGGAAAAGAACCGCCACCTTGGAGAGCAAATAGCTGTTCCAACTCAGGTTCAGAAAGGATTCGCGTTTCAATATTTTCCGGTCGCGGATGATTTCCTCCGCACTCACCGTCAAGCCCATGAAAAGGGCCACAATGATGCTCATCAGGAGAAACGCCGGAAAGTTGTCATTGAACCGGAAAATATATTCTTTCCCTCCGGGCGCACTTTTGTACTTGATAATAAAAGCCAGGATGATGGCCAGCAACGGCGCTTCCAGCAAGTTGATGAGCAAGTATTGTTTGTTGCTGATCTTGGAAAGAAAATCGCGGACGGTAAAAATGCCAATTTGTCTGGAGCGCGTGGGGATCTGGAGATTATGCTGAGGGATCTCCCGGACATCTTCCACCCGGGGGATATTGAAACGCTCCTTAAACATCTCATGCCATTGGGGGGGTGTCACCTTGCGCCTGGAAGTAGGCTGCCCATATTCGTCCACTACCTTGGCTTCAATAATATTAAAGATCTGCTCCGGGTTGACATTGCCACAGGTCTCGCACTGGCCGCGATTGCTGTCCACCTGGTGAGTTGCTTTCTTGAAATAGGTAACCGCCTCTACCGGCGTGCCGTAGTATGCCTGGTATCCACCGGTGTCCATGATCACCATCTTGTCAAACATCTTGTAGATGTCGGACGAGGGCTGATGGATCACGACAAAAATCAACTTTCCTTTGAGCGAGAGTTCTTTGAGCAAGTCGATGACATTTTCAGAGTCGCGTGAGGAAAGACCGGAGGTAGGTTCATCCAGAAAGAGGACGGCCGGCTCCCGGATGAGTTCCAATGCAATGTTGAGTCTTTTCCGCTGGCCTCCGCTAATTTTCTTGTCGAGGACACTGCCGACGATGAGGTCCTTGCGCTGATCCAGGCCCAGGTTCTCCAGGGTGACGATTACCCGCTGGTGCAATTGTTCTTCGGTGAAGTTGGCAAAGCACAACTTGGCATTATAGAACAGATTCTGATAGACGGTCAGTTCTTCAATGAGCAGGTCATCCTGGGAAACAAATCCGATCACACCCTGGATGCTTTCTTTATTCTTATTGATATCGAAACCGTTGATCAAAATCTCTCCACGGGAAGGTTGTTCCAGGCCGGCCAGGGTGAGCAGCAACGTTGTCTTGCCGGCCCCACTGGCGCCCATGATGCCGATGAGCTTGCCCGGTCCTTCTGTGATCATGACGTCGCGCAACCCAATGGCTCCATTCGGGAATTTGAACTCCTCTACCTGTGCATTGAAGGAAAGCCGGGTCGTTTTTATTTCTTCATTGAAATGAGCCACCAGGTCACTGTAATAAAGCGCGTCTCCTGCCTGTGTTTTGATCGTACTCCCGTGCGAAAACAAATAAATTTTGTTGGACTGCATGATGAATCCATTCAGTACATTGGATTCATCGCCCAGGTATTTGGTGAAGTACATGTCCACGCTGCGGATGCGCATGAATACCAGGTGGCCCTCGATGTGGGCATGCGCGCGTTTCGACAAACCCGCCGGTTGCTCCGGAAGGTCATCGACGATGAGGATGTCGGCAAAATCCAGTACATCCGGATTGTCGGAGATGACAAAGCTTTCGATCAGCTTGTATTCATCCTGTGCGATATTGAAAACGGTGGAAACGGTATTGATAATCTCCATTCCCTGTGAGCTTAGATTCTTGTCTGAATTCACCAACTCCAGCAGTTTGCTCAGGACGACGACTTTTTGTTTTTGGGTGAGGGTCTTATTGATTTTCTTGCAGATCCCCAGCGTCTTGACCGAATCCTTAACCGAGGTAAGTTTATTTTTTTCTTCTTCCGCGGAGGGTCCCTGTTTGGTGTACCCCGAGTACGTGTCGTAGAGCTCCAGGTATTCCTTAATGGAGTCCTGGTCCAGCTCCTGCTGGAAGAAATTAATGACGAACCCCCGCTCATTTTCCGTGGCGCCGCCGTCTTGCTTGGAAATGATAGCGAAAAGCTGCGTTAGCGCTTTCAGTATTTCTTCACTCATGGGTCAACATCGTCATGACGGGGGAGGCTCAGGAAAAATATTCGACTTTTTTAACGAACAACGATAAACTGAATTTTAGTAGGTTTTGAATTCAAAAGGAATTTCCACCAACTCAGAGAATTCTTCTCCCGCTTCTTCCATATCTTCATCATCTTCATGAAAATACCAGCTGATTTTCATGCTTTTGATGTCTTCCAGTGCCGAGAGCACGTCAAGGATCAGCTTGGAAGAGGCCGTGTTAAAATATTCCAATTTGAAGACAAATTCGGTCGACGGGTTAGGCGCCGCCGCATAGCCCTCAATCCACTCCAGGACGGGGCGGTAAAATTCAGCTGAGTCTTCGGGCAACGAACGGCCTGAGATTTCGAAAATTCCGTTTTTCTTATCCAGGATAATTTTCGGGGTATCCTCAGCGCCTTCAAGATTTAAAATTTCCATGATCGATCCGGTTTATTATTTTTTTTGAATTGATTTATTCTTTTTCACGTGACACATTGACTTTGAGGCAGAAGAAGGCGTAGTCCGTACTCATCTCCGGGAATTCGTACTCCAGCTTCGTTCCGGACTTTCTCGCCATGTCGACGAAGCCCAGTCCGGCGCCTCCTTTTTCGGAGATCGTTGTGTTCTTGATGATGGCTTTATAGAGTTCCTTGAGCCCTTCCTTATCCAGGGAATTGATTTTTTCCAGCTTTTCCTTCAGCTTCGAAATGTTTGCCTTGCGAACGGCGTTGCCCGACATCACCGTGTAGCGATTTTCCTCCCGGCCGATCAGGAAAATGGCAGCATGGCTCTTCATTACGCCGTCCACCAACTCATCGCTGTGCTTAACGATATTTTGCAGGGCCTCCACCATCACGTTGAAGACTTTCCGTTTGATGTTCGCTTCTTCCCCGGAGGAATCCAGGTTGCGCTCCGCCATGGTCAGGATAGACTTGGTCGTTTCCTGGGTAAAATCACCTTCGTACACCAGGATCAACTTTTGAGAGATCATGGTCCGGTGCAGGTCATAAATAAAATTCATTTGCGTTATGGTTTGAAGGTTCGAAATTATGGGTTTTATAGTCAATAAATAATCAAATAGTCATCAGAATGGTACATTAGAATTTAATTCCGATCAGGAGGACGTCGTCAGTCTGTTTATGCTCACCTCTCCAGTTCTCCCATTCCTGATCAAACAGGGCAGCGGCTTCCTTCATAGGCTTTTTGTGCGCTATTTCGACGATTTCTCTTACTTTCTTCGGTCCGAACTTTCTACCTTCGGTCCCTCCAAACTGGTCGGGGAAGCCGTCTGAACTGAAGTAAATCGAATCGCCTGCCTGAACGTTGATCTTCGTGCTGGTGAAGTTGGTTTGATTCTTATAAATACCGCCTCCGATAGGGAACTTATTTCCCTTGATCTCCTCCATGATGCCTCCTTTCATGGCATACATCGGACGGTGGGCGCCGGCGTATTCCACTTCCCGGGTTTCGATATTGATCCGGCACAACGCAATGTCCATGCCGTCGCGGGTAGCCGAATCATCCTGATCCTGCCGAAGGGTTTGCGTGACACCCTCGTCGAGGAGGTCAAGAATTTTTCCGGGATCCGTCACTTTCCTGCTTCGAACAATGTCGTTCAATAAGAAGTATCCAATTAGTGAAAGCAGGGCTCCGGGTACGCCGTGGCCTGTACAATCTACCGCGGCAATGAAAATGTCGTTCTTGATCTGCACAAACCAGGGGAAGTCGCCACTCACCACATCCCGCGGCTTGTATAAAATAAAGGAATCCGGTAAGGCTTTATTAATTAACCTCGTATTGGGCAGGATCGCATTCTGAATCCGCTTGGCATAGTTGATTGAATCGTTGATCTTCTTATTTTTATTCTGGATCTCCAACTCAATCAGCTTGCGGTCGGTAATGTCGTGCGAAACGACCAGCACCGATTCGATATTTTCTTTTTCATCGTATTCCGGAATGGCGTTCACCTGCATCACACGGGTACCCATTTCGGAAGGAAAGTCCATTTCGACTGAAACTTTATCATTGGAAACATTGACTTGTTCCACGATGCGAAGCCAGCCGTCCAGGACAACTGTATCCAATTCCGTTTCCGTTACCTTTTTATTTAAATAGGCCAACGGTCCTTTACCGGTATAGGCTTCGATCACCGGGTTGATGTAACTGATCGAATCGTGTTCCAGGCGGGCGATGAGGTCAGGTGAGTTTTCCGACAGCGCCTGCATCTTGCTTCGCATGCGTTGTTCCTGTTCGGCACGACGGCGCTCGGTAATGTCACGGGAATTAAGAATGTAGCCATGAATGGCAGGGTTCGACATGCAGTTGGTGCCCGTGGATTCCAGCCAGATGTGGTTGCTGTCTTTGGTTTTGTATTCGAATTGGACCGTTACTTTTTCATCCGGTTTTTCCTTGAGGCGACGGAACATTTCCTGATAGACCTCGCGTCCATCGGCGTGTACCTTGTCGAGATCCGTTCCGCCCTGCATTTCGCGTTGGCTGTACCCCAGAATGGTTTCGACGGAGGGAGAGATGTACCGGATGGTGCCGTTCTCTTCGTAAATCGTAATGACTTCAGAAGCATTTTCCAGCAGCAACTGCATGCGCTTTTGCGTGCGGTTCACCTCTTCCACTTGTTCTTCCAGCAGGAGGTTCGAACGTCTAAGCTCTTCCTGCGTTGCTTGCATCTCTTCCGCATTTTGGCGAAGCACCTCTGTTTTCTCTTTCAACTCCGTGCTTAATTCTTGTGACTCGGTCAACAGTCTCCGGGTGCGCTCGTTAACTTTAATATTGAAAATCGTGCGGGCGAGGATCAAACTTAATTCCTGTACGAATTTCACCTGCGAGGGATCAAATGTTTTGAAGCCGGCAAACTCCAACACGCCGTATACTTCCTCGTTGGTAATCAGCGGTGCGATAAGGAGGCACGTGGGCTTCTGGTCCCCCAGAATCCCGGAGGTAATGCTCATGTAATCATCCGGAATTTCAGTCCGCAGCACGGTGTCTTGTTCTGCTGCTGCCTGACCTACCAGTCCTTCAGCAAAACGGAAGGATCGTTTAAGGTATTTTTTGCGACCGTAAGCAAAGCTATGGCGGAGCTCAATCGTCTTTTGGCCATCTTTTTCGTCAACAACATAAAAGGCGCCCTGTATGGCCCCGATCTTGCTGATGATAAATTGGATGACATCGCTCCCCAGGGCTTCAAGCGTATCATGGGCCCGTAAGATCCCCCCCACTTCCGCCACTCCTGTTACGATCCAATTGCGTTCCTTGTCCCGGCGCTCATTCTCTACCAGGTTATTGCGCATGTTAATGAGCGATAATCCGAGCGTATCATTTTCGCCGGCGGGCTTGAACTCGGCGTCAAATTTTCCTTCTCCTACTTTTTGAGCAAAGTGGGCATTGTTCTTCAGTGCCTGAACCAGGTCATCCACTTTGGTGGCCATCAACCCGAACTCATCGTTTGTGTGCACGTTGCCGTTCTCCGGCAGTTCTCCCTTTGAAACCATCTCCAATGTCCGGCGCATGGAGTTTAGAGGTTGCATGAGCGAGCCGGAAAACAGCATCGACAGGGCGACAGCAGTCAGCATAATAGCGAGGCCGGCCAGGACATAAATTTCAGTTAGCGCTTTGCCCTGACCATTGATCTCACCGGCATCGATCGTTACTACCAACGCCCACTGGGGACCATTGATCTTTCGCCACGCCGCCAGCACTTCTTTTCCGCTGTAGTCCACGCTCATGCCGGAATTATTTTTCCCTTCCAACGCCAGCTTAATTTCCCTGGTAGCCGCATCGCCGGGTGCCAGGGACTTTATGAACGCGCCAGGATCGCTGCGCAAGGGGCTGACAATCAGGTATTTTTTTGAAATTGGGGACTGTTGGGCCAAAAAAGTTTCCCCGGTTTTTCCCAGGCCATGCAGATCTTCCAGGAAGGAGTAGACCTGGTTCAGGCTGAGTTTAGCAATCAAAATATGCGAGCCCATGGGCGCTCCAAGGTAAACTGCATACCCTGAACTGTCTTTCTTAACCGTACTGAAATGAATCCCTTTGACAGCATTCTCAAGAAACGCACCGTCGGGATCGGGAAAGGATTTCTGCTGCCTGCCCACCGACTTGTCCGCCGAAGGCGCTTCGCCCAAGGCGGAAGCCTCGGCGTAGGTGGGAGGGAGTTCGTTTCCTGAAGCAATAATCGTCCCCTTTGAATCGGACACGATTATTTCTTCAAAGGAATAGATATCCTTGATCAACTGGAGTTGGTGTCGCAGGCTGTCCATGGGCATACCCAACAAGGATACTTGTAGAAATTTAAAGGTATGAATCGCGTTATCGAAGTAATGATTGACCAGGTCGGCGCGGTTGTCGGCTACCACGTTCAGGTTATTGTTATACTTCTCCCGGGAAGTTTCAAGGTTATAATGATAGGTAAACAGGCCGATGGCAATCACGGCGAAAAGGGAAAGCATGACCATCAATCCGGTGATCTTTGCGCTTATTTTGATGTTCCTGAACATGACGGTCGTCTTCGATTTCGTTAATTGATTTTCTCCGCTAAAACCTGAACCATTTCTTCCAGCCGGCCGCGTTGTCCTTCGTGGAGGGGAGAGAAGGTGGCAATTTCCAGCACACCCCTTACTTCATCTCCCTTCTTTATGGGAACGATTAATAGATACCGTGGGGAAGCGGTGCCCAAACCCGAGACGATAGTGATGTATCCTTCGGGCACTTCGTCTACATAGAGACTTTTGCCACTGGCTGCGGCCTGGCCGATCAGACCTTCACCCCATTCAAATTGAGGGGCCGAAGTTTCTCCCAGGGTTAGGGCAAAACCATATTTTAATTCAACGATTTTTTTTCCGCCGGTGGTTTTAAGTTGATAGATCGCGCCTTGGCCGGCCTGAAGAAGCTGACACAAGGTATTCAATCCTTGCTGCAGGCTTTCACGCTCTCCCTTGGTTTGTTGCAGTCCGGCCCTGAACGCGGAAACATCACTCAATTCACCGGCAACGCCATCGTCACTTTTCCCCGCCGTTACATGATCTTCTTTTTTCTTCTCGAGGTAAACAACCGTTTCCTTCCCCGATTGCATCGCGTTGTTGACGGCTGCAATTCCTAAAATAAAAGTCAGACCGACAGAAACGAATAAATTAATGAGCACGGGCCAGGCCAATTCCAACGTGGGCAACCCCCCTTTCATGACCAGATTATGCGGAAGGGTAAAGAGGAGATAGGCCGAGAACAGCATACTTGCAAAGAAGACCATGCTCACCACCAGGCTCAGCGTTCCGGACTTTTTCAACGAATTCAAAAATGGGGAGCTCATTTATAGTGCTTGTCTAGTTCTTTCAAAAAATCAACAATCTGGTCTACTCTCATCACATGATCGACTTGCGTGAGCGCCATAGCGGCGCGAGGCATGGCATCGATCATACATTCGTCCGGCTCTTGCACGATGGTAACGCCACCCTTGTCTTTGATGAACTTCATCCCCAAGCCCCCGTCGCGGTTGGCCCCGGACAATAATATCCCAATCAATTTGTCGCGATACACATAGGCGGCGGTGCCCAGGGTAATGTCGATGGCCGGGCGCGAGTTATTCACCATTTCTTCTGTAGACAAAGCGAAATAATTACCCAGCTCCACCGAGAGGTGATAGTTGGAGGGGGCGAGATAGACGCTCCCTTTCTTAATTGGTTCTTTATCGCAGGGTTCTACCACCTGTGATACACTTTTAAGAGACAAGGCTTCCACAAACCCATTGCGTACGTGCTTCAGCCGGTGAAGTGTCATGATGATGGGTAGGGGGAAATGGGGTGGCAGCTGCGCAAGGATCTTGACAATTCCCTGGAAGCTCCCCGCCGACCCGCCAATAACAACGGCTTTGTAGCTGTTATTTAAGTTATACATATTCATCGGCCGGGTTCCCTTAGTCCTTTATTTTCTTATACACTTTTTCTTCGTTGTTCACGACGATGAACTTGCTGGCAATATCACACCAGATCAACGACTCCTTTGAGCCGATCGCCAGGTACCCGTACTTGAATAAACTCTCATGGAATTTTTTCAGTACATCATTTTGCAGCGCCTGGTTGAAATAGATCATCACGTTCCGGCACAAAACAAGGTCGAACTTGTTGAAGACTTCGCCGGTCACCAGGTCGTGTTTGCGAAAGGAGACCTGGTTGACGAGTTCTTTATCAAACACCGCCTTGCCGTTTTCTTCTTTATAATAGGCTGCCAACGTCCGGGTACCCTGAAAGCGGATGTAGTTTTTTTCATTAAGCTCCATGTTCTTGATAGGGTAGGAGCCTGATTTTGCCTTTTCCAGAACGTTGACGTCGAGGTCGCTGGCAATCAGGGTAACGTCATTTTGAATGCCCATCTCCTTAAGCAGGATGGCCATGGAGAAGACTTCTTCGCCCGACGAGCAGCCGGCATGCCAGATCTTGAACTGTTTGTGATTGAGGAGAATACCGGGGATGATCTCTTCCCGCATGACACGCCAGAAACCGGGATCGCGAAACATTTCCGTGACGTTCACAGTGAGTTCATCCAGAAATTCGTCGACAAAGGAAGGCTGATCCGTGAGTTTTTTGATGATCGCATCGATTGTCATCCCTTTCAATTCGAGCATTCGCAGGATGCGCCGTTTGAAAGAGGACATCGCATAGTTCCGGAAATCATAGTTGTACTTCTTGTGGATCAGTTCAGTGATCTTTTTCAAGTCCGCTATATCAATGTCCTGTATCACAGTGTTCAGAATTAAATATCGTGCCTACGGTTTCCTTTTTTGGAGCACAAAAATAGCTTGTCGTCACCCAACGCGTGCGCCAAATCACCATTAAATATTACATGCGTGTAATCTCAGGATAACGAAACTAAAATGGGGCTCCTAAATCAGGATTTAAACTCAAATTAAAGAGATTTTGGGGTATTCTTTGGCGAATTCAGGCCTCCATACTGAAACCAAAGGGAATCAGCAGAGCGGCAGACGCAGACTTGATCCACTTTCCCTCCGCGCCGAGCATGATAACTTCGAACGGTTTTTTCTGGCGCTGTTCAAATTCCACCATTACCTGACGGCATGCTCCACAGCAGGTAGCTTGAGCCAATTCCTTATGGTTTTTCTTATGGGCGGCGATGGCAAGTTTCATGATCCGTTGCCCCGGAAACTGGGAGGCGGCCACATACAGGGCCACCCTCTCCGCGCACATACAGAGCGGGTAGGACGCATTCTCCTGGTTGGACCCCGTCACCAGGGTGCCATCTTCCAGGATCAATGCCGCACCGACGCAAAACCTGGAATAGGGAGCATAAGAGTGGCTGGTAGAATCTTTTGCCTTGTGGACAAGGTATTTCGATTCGGAATCAAGGTCTTCAATACCGCTATAAAAGGTGAACTCTTTCATTATCGATATGGGTAGGACGAGAAAGGTAGTGGAGAAATCCGATTTGGGAAAGATTTAAATCCAAAATTCAGGATAAATTGAAGTCCCGATTCATCCCTTGTAATTATGGTTTCTTCAATTTTGGTGTTGGGCGCCGGCCGGTCTTCGTCTTCCCTGATCTCCTATCTGGAAGAGGAAAGCCGGAAATTCAATTGGTCTGTAACCGTCGGCGATGTTTCGTTTGCGGCGGCTCAGGAACTGGCGATCGGAAATGACAAAGCCATCCAGTTTGATATCCGTGATGTTGAAAACAGCAGGAAGGCAATCCGTTCGGCCGATGTCGTCATTTCCATGATTCCAGCCCATCTTCATATCCAGGTGGCAGCGTTATGCCTCCAGGAAAAAAAACATCTTCTCACGGCAAGCTACGTGACGGATGAGATGAAATCCCTGGACGACCAGGCGAGAGAGAAAAATCTCCTTTTTCTCAACGAATGCGGACTGGACCCCGGAATCGATCACATGAGTGCGATGAGCGTGATCGACACCATCAAAGAAGAAGGAGGGGAGTTGCGCTCGTTTGAGTCGTTTACGGGTGGGTTGATTGCTCCGGAAACAGACCGCGAAAACCCATGGCGCTATAAATTCACCTGGAACCCGAGAAACGTAGTGATGGCCGGGCAAGGCACATCAAAATTTCTGCAAGGCGGCCAGCACAAATATATTCCCTATCAACAGCTTTTTAAACGCATCACCCCTGTTTCCATTCCTGGTTATGGAGAGTACGAAGGATATGCTAACCGGGATTCATTAAAATATATTGAAACGTATGGACTTCAGGGAGTTCAAACCATGTTGCGCGGAACGCTCCGGGTTACCGGGTTTTGCGCAGCCTGGGATGTCTTCGTTCAACTCGGTTGCACGGACGATTCCTATGCCATGGAAGGTGTGGGTCAGATGACCCATCGCGATTTTATCGATGCGTTTCTGGATGTGGATCCCGGGAAAAGCACGGAAGAGAAAGTCCTTCGCCGGTTTCGCTTGCAACCGGACGGTCCTGAAATGCAGCGGCTGACCTGGTCCGGATTTTTTGAAGAAGAAAAAATCGGATTGCCGCAAGGAACACCGGCTCAACTCCTCGAACACATCCTGAACAAAAAATGGAAACTTCATTCCGAAGACAAGGACCTGGTCGTAATGTGGCACCGTTTTGTGTACGAGATAAAAGGAAAGAAAAAGGAGATTCAATCGACCTTGGTTGCCCGCGGAGAAAACAAGGTTCATACGGCCATGGCTAAGACGGTAGGTTTTCCGCTTGCGATTGCTGCTAAATTACTCCTTCAGGGAAAAATTACGGAACGGGGAGTGGTGATTCCGACTATTAAGGAGATTTATCAGCCTGTGTTGAAGGAGTTGAAGGCGTTCGGGATTGAGTTGAGTGAGACCTCACCCAGCCCCGGCGAAGCCGGGGCATCCCTCTCCGAGGCGGAGAGGGGGGATGTAACCTAAAGGGGCAATAAGTTGGCTGAGAGTTAATTAATTCATGGTATTCGCCCCGGTTCAAAAAGTAGATAGGGGAAGTTTGGCCACTCTGCTCAAGACTAAAAACTCAAGCCCTATAATCTATCATCACCGATCAGCCCGGGGGGAATGAACTCAGTACCCTTTTGGTTCCTGCTTCACATGACGCAACCGAAGCACCCGGATAGCATCATGAGCAATAAAGTAGGATACCCGGTAGTTGCGTTTCTCAAAGGAACGGAATCGAACATCTTTATCTTTCCGATACTTATCCTGAGGATGCATTTCGGGATGAGCAGCAAGCCGCTTGGCCACTGCTATAATTTCCTGCTTTACCTTTTCAGCTTGCTTCGGTGAGTCCTCCTTGATGTGATTGTAAACTGCTCTCAAGGCGGCCCGGGCTAACTCGTCCCAGACTACTTTCCTCTTCACCATCGAGCAGCTTCCTTTTCAAGGTCCTCCTGCGTGATAAATTTTCCGGACTCAACCCGGGCATTTGCCGCATCTAATTCCCGGTTATATTGCTCCAGGCTGATATGGCCTTCATTTTTTAAGCCATAATAAAGCACGGCTTTTATGGCCTGAAGCAGTGATATATCCTCTACCTGCTGGAGTTCTTTGATCAGCAAAGATCGTTCTGCGTTTAGGTCCATGGCTTTCGTTATTTGGTCTCCAAAGTTAACGATTTTTAAGTTTTCCCCTCCCTGTATTTCCAGTCATTTCAAGGGGGTCTGTGAAAATGGGGTTATTCCCGCACGTCTTTCAAAATTTATAAAACCAGGATTTTCAGAATTTTCACCGCAGGAGGCGCGGAGGCGCAAAGGTTACGCAGAGATCAAAGGATAATTGGCCAATTTTTTTCACTTGGTATTTATTGATCAGCTCGGCAAGGCCATATAGATAGTTGGAGGGGCACTCGATAAGGACAAAACGAAAAAATGTTGCTCTGAACTTACTTCGCTTTCTTCTTCATCGGAAACTCAAACCCCATTCTCACATTAAGTCTATCAGCATAAGGACTGGTCTTGTAAAACCGGTCATGGAAATTATACATCATCTGGATGTTGCCGCGGATTTTCTTGGAGAGATTGTATTCTTTTTTCATTCCTCCGAAGACACCCCAGACCCATTGGCGGGTGATGGGATCGGGGGTAGGGCCAGCCATGATCAGCGGCGGGGCGAAGGTATTCATCATTTCAACTTCCCCACGGAGGGCGAAGCCTTTTGTGAATTTGAACTCGGCAAATGTTCTCGGACCAAAGATCCGGTCTTTGTGGCTGAGGTGAGTATAATGATGAAATCCAACCCGTTCATTCCAGCCCGCACCGACCGTCAGCCTGCCATTGAAACGATAGCCAATCTGTGGGTTCAAATCGATGAGCAGCGTACTTTTCTTCTGGACTTGCAGGTTTATCCCCGGCACGAGGCGTTCGATCAGCGGCTTGCCGTGCATGGTATTGCGGGCGCGTTTTGGAATGTCGTGGATGCTGCTGAGGTTGGAATATTTTTGTTTGTACTTGCTGATCTGGGACATGGCGCTTTGCAGTTCTTTCTCTTTTCCGGCAAAGTGATTGACGGCTTGTTGTTTGGCTTGTTCGGCGGCAAGTTTTTCCATTGCTTTGGCGTCATTGCCTTTGGCGGCCATCGCTTTGTATTGATCCAGCCCTTTTACTTCGGATTGAAACTGTTTCATCTCTCCATTCTGCATGACCTTCTTCTCCAGGGCTTGATTGAATTGCTTGACACTATCCAGGTTGCCCTTGGAGAGGTTCTTCAAATCCTTCGAGTAGCCTTTTGCCTGGCTGGAGATTTGATTTACCTGCGTAAGTTCTTTTCCAGCCCGTCCTAATTCACCGGCGTTTTTTAATTGGCTGAGTTCTTTCTGTGGGGCATTAGAAAGGTTCTTCAATTCGTTTGTTTCTTTTCCAAGGTTTCCGGCGAGATTGTTGTTACCCAATCCATTGACGCCGTTCAGGGGATTGGAGGAATTGGGGAGAGCGCCTTGGGGCAGGTTGAGACTTGGGTTGGGAATAGGCGGGTTGACCCCGACAACGTCGGGGTTGATTCCCCCAGACGGAATAGTGGGCAGACTATTTGCACCAGGCAAGTTGACGCTTGCCGGAAGGTTGGCACCCGATCCTGCTTCCTTGTTAATAAGGTTCAGTTTCCGGTTGATCTTGCTTTCTATTTTGCCAATTTCGGCATTGAGTTTTGTGACGGGTTCGTTGGCTTTTCGCTCCAGAGATGCAAGCCTCCCTTCTGCTTGCTTTACATCGTTCAGTGGTCCGGCCCGTTCAACGCTATCCAGCAAGTGAGTGTATTGGCTGGTGGGGAGGTTTAGTGTTTGGAGGCTATCAATCCGATGCTTCAGTTTCCCTTTGATAGAATCCAATTTGCGGTTGTACTTGGAAAGCGCTGGCTTCAAGCTATCGGAGAAATGGGTAACTCTTGAAGGGAGGTTCGCAATGCTGTCGACCTTGTTGATGATGCGGGTTTGGACTGAATCAATACCATGCATTTTACCCGAGAAGACATTATCCATTTTGTGCTGCACGGAATTACGGTTGGATTGGCCTAAAATGGGATTGGTAAATCCTATTATTAAAGGGAAATAACTACACACGAATTGTATCGTCTTTCTTAAAGTCATTTCATATTGTTCTTTTCAGAATTGTTTGCTACAGTCACACGAGCTATTCTGCAGTAATACGTAAACCACTCGGGGCTCCTCTTGTTTCAGTAGTGGTTTACTTTATCAAGACTTTAAAATTCCCCTTTATCTCAATGTTACGGACCCATTTATTCACCTTAATAAAAATACTTGTCAAAGGTAACGTTGTCGAACAAGTATCTGAAAATGCTAAACCCCTTCTTTCCAGTTTCAAATTCCCCAAAGGGCAGACCCTTATCAACCTCATTCGCTAAAAGTGCATAATGATCCACATAAGAATGATGAGGAAATCTCACTTTTATCATTGTGTCAATTTTTTTTATGTCCAGATCCCTGCGTATCAGACTGAACTTTTCATCGTTCAAAAAACAAATTCGAGATAACCCCAGAAAACCGTAAGTCGTTTTTAATCTGAATTGGAACTCATAAAAGAAAGTGTAGTATGGACAAAGCATCGAGATGCATACTGCAAAATTTTTGTAAGTCCTGTAATTCCCAACATCTTCAATCTCTTCCAAGTAAAATTTCCGATTGGGAAATTGCGTGTAGGAGAAATCTTCCACTTTTCCCATTTCTTCAAAATCCTTGCACAAAGATTTAAAAACTGAAGGGTCTTCGAGATGGTTTATCTTATCTGAAACTATTTCTCTTATCTGATTACTCTCAGTGTTCGTAATTGGGTAATAACCGGAAATGGCGTTAACCAACTTCTGGTATAATTCTTTTTCCATAACTCAATACTTATTTGAATAAACTGTCCCACCATGAATAAGTTGCTTGCGTTACCGGAACATTGCCACTACAAGGACCCAATGAAGTTGAACTATAGAGTGCGTTCATGTTCAACTCGGTATTAAAAAGCGACATGGCCTGATTCTGCAATTGAAGATTCGTTACAGGCCTATCCCCTTGAGCATCCAACCAATTCTCCAACCGATCGGTCATTGTATTCCAGGATTGGACAAATGCGTCAGATGCGCCTTGTTGCGTGTTAGGACCAATTGGTTTTATCGTTATGCAAAGAGGGCCAAACTCCGCATTAAGAATTTGATTAGTCTTAGAATTTCTTGCCGCAACCCCAAGGCCAGTTACTTCACCAGTCCAACCATTCCCCGTTTTTACAAAAGCATAATCTCCAGTAATCTTATTTCCAGAGCCAAAATAGTCTCCTTGACTGGAAACATCCCCTACAAATGTGCTACCGTTAAGTTCAATCGAGACATCCCCTGAGTAGCCGGCTGCTGAAGCAGTTGCAAAACCATCTGATACAAAATTAACCGATCCGTTTGAATTATAGGAGAAGCCAAATGACGATCCTGGCGTCAAATTTGACCAA